>Ga0315909_10001441_pt1 | contig 32252 bp, 37 predicted proteins | sample LakEriMetagenome_11_FD_203527 | JGI IMG/M metagenome (GOLD analysis project Ga0315909, IMG submission 203527) | Freshwater fungal communities from buoy surface, Lake Erie, Ohio, United States - Buoy 2 MA125 | ecosystem: Environmental > Aquatic > Freshwater > Lake | place: USA: Lake Erie, Ohio... | reverse complement strand
GAAGAAGGAGAAGACCTTGAAGAAGGAGAAGACATGATGGACGAAGAAGACATGATGGATGAAGAAGACATGATGGACGAAGAAGACATGATGGACGAAGAAGAAGATGAAGAATTGGACGAATCTTACAACCATAGAAGAGCTGTTAGAGAAGGAAAATCGACAGTAAAACCTAAAGGTGTTGGAATTGGGTCAGGACCTAAATTCACTTACAAAGATAAAGCTAAAGGCGGATTCGATGAGAAGAAGAAGGAAGGGCCAAAATCAGTAGGTACTGGTAAACCTAAATTCGAATACAAGAAAGGTGAAAATATGGAATCAAAATCCAAAGTTGTTAAGGCTGAAACAAAAGAGGGTAATTACGGAATGAACAAAGGTGATAAATCAAAGACCATGAAAGGTAAAGAAGATTTTACAACCAAAAAAGGTGATACTCTAAAAAGAAAAGCTTTCGAAAAGGAAGAAACTAAAGAAGCAGCAAGAACTTATGGAATGGGTTCGAAAGAAGGACGAGGACTTAGAAAAGGTATTACTAACAACAGAAATTATGTTTATGGAAATAACGGAGTAAAAGTTGAATCCACAGAGTCAGAAGTGGCAATGTTGAGAGAGAAAAATGAAGAGTATAGAAAAGCACTAAATGTTTTCAGAGAAAAACTTAATGAAGTTGCAATTTTCAATTCTAACTTAGCTTACGCTACAAGATTATTCACTGAACATTCGACTACTAAAAAGGAAAAAATAAACATTCTAAGAAGATTCGATAATGTAGAAACTTTGAAAGAATCTAAAAACCTTTACAAGTCAATTAAAGACGAATTATCTAACACTGAAACAGCACCAATTAACGAATCAGTAGAGACTAAATTAAACAAAAATGTTTCTACAGGTTCATCAACTACCTTAATCGAATCAAAAACTTATGAGAATCCACAATTCTTAAGAATGAAAGATTTGATGAGTAAGATTGGGTAATTAAAATTAAATAAATAAATTAAACAAACCAAAAAAAACTAAAAATGGGAGCATTATTAGAATCAGGTCTTGTTGGTAATATCGGTCTTAAGCACCTTAAAGTTATCAAAGAAGACACAATCAACAAATGGGACAAATTAGGATTCTTAGAGGGTCTTAAAGGTCACATGAGAGAGAACGTTGCTCAACTTTATGAAAACCAAGCTTCACACTTAATCAATGAAGCATCATCTACATCTGATACAGGTGCATTTGAAACAGTTGTTTTCCCTATCGTTAGAAGAGTTTTCTCAAAATTATTAGCGAACGACATCGTTTCAGTACAAGCTATGAACTTACCTATCGGTAAATTGTTCTACTTCGTACCTAACATCCAATCTTATGAGAACTTGGGAGCGAATAACACAGGTATTCACTACGCACCTTATGGTTCTCCTAACGCATCAACTGGTCAAACTCCAAATTCTGGATACGACTACAACAACACAAAGGATCTCTACGACAGATTCTATGAAGGAAACGAACCAGCTTTGGATCCTCCAGGGTTGTTCGACTATTCTAAGGGACAATATTCAGCTATTACTGCTCAAGTTGGAACTGTAGTATGGGCTGGAAGTAACTTGATTGTTTCAGGTTATGGTGAAGACAATTATAGAAAAGTGTTGGTAGTTATGTCAGGTTTTGCATCTGATGGAGCTGGTAAATTAATCGGTCCTGACGGTCAACCAATGGACAACGAAGCTTTCTTGTCTGATTTAACAATTTATGGTGTTGCAGGAAACGTTAATACTGCTGCAAACGTAAACAATCCTTATTTATTCAGAGTTGTAACTCAAAGATATGGTAAAGGTATTGTAGAGTATGGAAACAATAACGCAACTTTATTATTCCCTCAGAGTAAGACAGATGGTGGTCAGTACGACAACCTTTGTGACGCTGAAGGTAAGATTTATCTTGAAGTTGACTTACAAGTTCCAGTATGTATCACTTGTGGTGGTTCATTAGATGGTTACACAGGTTCAACATTCTCTTCAACAACTGCTGCTGACAGTGCATTCTCAGCTACTTATAGAATCTATAAGAACTTGGAATTCGAAGATAGAATCGGTGAAGTTTCTTTTGACCTTATGTCAGTAACAGTTTCTGTGACTGAAAGAAAATTAAGAGCTCAGTGGTCTCCAGAAATGGCACAGGACGTTGCGGCATTCCACAACATCGACGCTGAAGCTGAATTAACAGCATTGTTGTCTGAGCAAGTTGCGGCTGAAATTGATAGAGAAATCTTGAGAGACCTTAGAAAAGGAGCAGCTTGGAACTTAAGATGGGATTACAATGGATGGAAGAGATTAGGATCTAACGCAGTTCCTTATACTCAGAAAGATTGGAATCAGACTCTTATCACAGCAATCAACCAAATTTCAGCTCAAATCCACAAATCTACATTGAGAGGTGGAGCAAACTGGATCGTTGTTTCTTCTGAAATTAGTGCTATTTTTGATGATTTGGAATACTTCCACGTATCAAACGCAGCTCCTGAGCAGGATCAGTACAACATGGGTATTGAAAGAGTTGGTACATTAGCAGGTCGTTATCAAGTGTATAGAGACCCTTACTTCCCACCAAACCAAGTATTGATGGGTCACAAAGGAACTTCTCTATTGGACACTGGTTACATCTACGCACCGTATGTACCTCTACAATTAACTCCTACAATGTACAATCCATTCAACTTTACACCAATCAAAGGTATTATGACTAGATACGCTAAGAAAATGGTTAATAACAGATTCTATGGTAGAATCACAGTTGATGGAGTAAGAACATTCGACTTGAGAGAATTGAGATAATCGAAATTTCGATATGGTAAAAAGGGACAAGAAATTGTCCCTTTTTTTTTATTCTGATATTTATTAAAAACTGTATAGTATGATTAAGCAAACTTGGGAAATATCAAACGACGAAAGAAATAGAATTTTATCTCTTCATGAATCAGCAACGAAAAATCATTATTTAATGTCAGAACAAGGGGCTGAAGTTTTTGTGGGTCCAGGTGATCCAAGTCAAGTTTATGACCAAGATAAAGATTATGTTTACTTTGTATCTCAAGTCTCATACAGTGTTACTAGTGGGAAAATAAATTGGCAGGGACAATATTTCATATACGCAATGGATATGAATGGTTCAGCTTTTCGATGTGATATTATAGGTAAAGATGAAAAAGGAATACCAACTGGTGTTACAGTTTTGACAGATAAACCACTTCCAAAACTCTCAAAAAACCCTGAAACAAATGAATTCAAAATTGGGTTAGTAAAGACATCAAAAAATGACTGGAGATATACTTTCGGTGATGAACTCACTAAAAATGGGTTAGAAGAGCAAGAGAAAGAAGGTTTACAAGGAACAGGAAGGTATTTGTATGGAGTTTTGAATGAAAGAAATGGAAGGCCTGCAACTGCCGTTGTTGATTTTACTAGTGACGACAGTGGTAGGTATGCTAAAGAGTATGACATTAACTTTAACGAGTTGGAAATTGGTTCAACAACGTATTTCAATCCTGATACAGAAGGGTTTTATACAGTTAAAGGAGGAAAAATAAATCAAAGATTTTCAGCGATTTTAGTAAGTACATTTACTGGTTATCCAGTCGATCCTGAATTTTTTAATCCTGGTAAAACACCAGAAGATACTCCTGATCCAAATCCAACCCCCAAACCAGAACCAGTCGCATTGGGTGATAAATTTGCAAACAACATATCACAACCAAACAGAGATGCAATATTAAATGACCCAAATTTTATCGAATTCAAAAAATTTGTGGAAGGTAATGATATGACCAAATTCGTGTTTGTTATTGAGTCATCAGCGTCTAAATGTGCCGCAGGTTATAAAGAAGGAAACAGTGCAAATGGTAAATGGAGTGACGACAAAGATAATTATCCTGACGTTGTAGTAGCCGATAGTGCGGATAAAAACGATTTAGGTAATCTTAATCTAACAAAAGCAAGAGCGCAAAACCTCAAGAATTTTTTGATTACGAATTTACCAAAATTGAAGAATGCAAAATTTGAGGTAATCGCACAAGGTTCTATAGGAATTTGCGGTACGGAAGCTGAAAATCAAAAATACAGGAAAGTTAATTTGGATGTGAGAAAACTCTGACCCGTTTCTCGGCAATAATCACTTGCATTTCATAACGATCGGAATATTCTTTCACGTTTGCAGTAAAATATAAATCAGACAAAATCTCGAAACTTTCGAAATATTTACATCCTCCCCATTTGTAGTCTTTATTTTTATATTGAACGTAACATAAGGTTTGTACTTTTAAATTTTTTCTATCTATTTCATCAAATTGGTAAGCATCTAAAAAGGTAATTGAGTTAATTTGACTATACCAAGTTGTAATATAGGATTTGTAATCATTTAGCAAACCATCTAAACCTTGTACATTTTCAATGTTTACAAGGAGAGGTAGTATTTGAACATTCAAACCATATTTTTTAATAGATTCAATATCCTCATTTGCTGCAACAACGTCTAAGTAGTGAATGTATCCACGATTCTGAGCATTAGCTAAGAAAGAAAACAAAACGAGAGAAAAAGACAAAAGATATTTCATGTCAATTTTAGATTTTTTCTTGGGTGAAATGATTGTTTAATATTCTAAGTGATTTTGATACTAACTCGGATTCTTGAAGTGAAAACAAATTTGAACTGTGTGAATATTCTAATGCCTTGATTATCATAAAATATGCTTGTTCTAAATTCATATCGTCACAGATAGAATTGATGTCATCAGGACTGTAATACCCGACACTTCCGAAAAGTAATCCAATAGGTTGTTTTTGTTCCATAATTTTAGTTTAACAATATATTTATATATGTGAAAGATATTATAAGAAAAGTAATAAAAGAAGTAAGTGGAGCTGGTTTTACTGGCGCCTATTCAGGTCCACTTGTACTTGGCCCCCAAATTTGGAAAGACAACCAAGTTGGTCCTTTCACAGAGCCAGTCTACAAATATACGAACGCTCAACTTGCCTATCAAGAGGCGGATGGTGATTTTACTGAATCATCTGAAGAAAGAAAAAAAATTGAAAAGAAAACCAAGTTAATGAGTAAAATTAATATGGAGAAGAAGAAAAAATATACAGGTCAAAATGACGAGGAGGGTTCGGCAATAAATCCGACAATGAGTGGAGAACCTTTGAAAGAAAAATTAGTTAAAGAAGACTTAGCGGTTTGGTTTGGTACAAAGAAAAAACCAAAAGGTTCTAAACAGCCAAAAGGGCCGTGGGTCAACATATGTAGAAAAAAAGAGGGTGGAGGACATCCACCCTGTGGAAGACCTGAAGCTAATAGTAAGGGATATCCAAAATGTCGTGCTGCTGGCGTGGCATCAAAAATGACTGACTCTCAGAAAAAATCCGCTTGTCAACAAAAAAGGAAGGCTGAAAAAGCTGACCCTAAAGTAGGAAAAGGTAATGCACCAACAATGACGAGTTATAGACCAAAAAAATCCCGAAATGAACAATTACGGGATTTGGTGAAAAAGGTTTTGAGAGAATCAATTAGATAATTTTTCTAAAATTGAAAAAAGAGAATGACGGACTTGACTTTTCATCTCTTTTTCGAATTTTGATCTTGCTTCTTCAACCTTATAATCGAATATCCTGTTGAGTCTATCGCTTGTTTCTTTTGTGAGTAGAATATCGTAGTTGTAAATGTGATTGGTTATATTCATTCTATCATCCTGTAATATGATAAACATTTGCATAACCTCATTTCTGATGTATCTTTTTTGAGACAAAGGAGCAATTAAGAATGTGGACTCGGGATGTTTAATTAAAGTTCTACAAATAGCTGAAGCTAATTTTTCGTTTTCTTCGAGTGTTTCAAGTGGTGGATGAATTATTTTGGAAGTTCGAATGAAAATGCGTAACCAAAGTTTTTTGAAGAATTTTGTCATTTGAAATAAGTATTATTTATTCTTCAAAGATAAAACATTTTTTGATAAAAAAAAAAGGGTATGAGCCCTTTTCTAACAATATGCTCCTGAACAATGTTTTTTACCATCTAAACCTGGCATTTTTCCTTTACAGACTTGAACTGCATATCCATTAGCATAAGCTGATGGATAAACATCGAACTTTGACTTTGCGGCTGCTTTACCTCTTGCACACAATTTAGTACCAGTTTTTTTACGACCTTCATTCACTTCTTCGTAATCAATATATTGGTCCATCTTTCTTTTTTCATTCATTATAAAATCGAAAACTTGGTCCATGTTCACTTTAGCCTCAGTCACGTGGTCATCAGCCCAATCATGACCATCGAGTAAAATTTGGTCAATCATTTCATGATCGAGTTCCAATAACATTTTACACTGTCTTGCAATTTGTTGTAGGTTACTGAAGAACATATAGTTTTCAGATTCTACATCTTGTTCCCTAAGAACTTTTTTGACTAAGCGAGTCAAATCATTTTCTGTAATTTTTACTAATTTGTTCATTTTGTATTAACAATTGAAAAGGTTAATTGTCTTTTATAAGTATTCTTCTCACCAGAGGAATTCACCTGAATATCAACATAATATTGATTAGGAATTTTGTCTCTCATGTCGAATATGAAATAGTATTCGTTTGGAGTTCTGTTTATTGGAGTCCAATCTTGAACTATGACTTCAGTTGTTCCTTCAGTTACATAAACTCTGTAGAAAGCTGAAACGTCCAACAACATTTGTTGGCCTGTGTAGGCTTTCTTAATTGTTACACCGACTTTACGAATATCGGTATTCAATATTTTTTCGTTTTGTAATATTCCGTAAAAATCGAATCCATAGATTTGAGGTTCTTTTGATACGGGGCCTATTTGAATACCTGCATTATATTGTTGTAGAGTAAATTGATTAGTAACGTTTGGTATAGATTGACCATTAATTGTTAATCCTGACCAAACATCGAAGAATTGACAAGGAGTTGGATAATTTGAAAATCCATTTGGTACAACTACTTCATATACTCCTTTTGTTCTTAAACAAGTTGATAGAGCAGCCATCCCCGCCACAGCAGTACCATTTCTGTCTTCAATTCTAACAGTTGGGTCTGCATCCAAATTCACCAAATCTCCATTTTGATAAACGTAAAGGAATAGTCTATTTTCTTGATTCTTTAGGAATTGATTTCTATCGTCCTGAATAAGGTCGTTATAGTTTGTAAGTAAATATGGCTGATAAAAAGTTTGAGTATGTCTTGAAAAGAACGCTACACTGTAACTGTCAGTCAACCCCGTGATATTTTCAATTTGTGGGACATATGAAATACCCCAACCTGTGACACCAGTAATAGAACCGTTTAAGATTCCATTGATTTCGTTGGTCATATCCATGTTGAGGTCTTCGTTTCCTAACTCGAAATGTTGGGTGGCAATAATTGTTAATCCTGAATAATTTACAATCCCTTGATTAACATTGTTGTATATACCATTTTGAGACCATCCAGAGAGAGTTGACGTTTGAAACCAGTTAGATGGTCGTGTGGAATATGCACGACTGTCAACGTAAGTTAAAGGGGAAATTCCACCATTGGCACTGTTTTGTGCGATATTGAAATCACTGTAATCATAACCAACTCCTTCATCCCAATATTGAGGGTTTCCAGTATTCCCTGAAAACTTAGGGATTCTCCATAAGATTAAATCGAATGAAGTTGCTCTCCTCCTTTCATTTGACATGAATGAATTTAGTAATTCATTATCAAATGAAGATGTGTTTGTCATTTTCAGGGTATGGGTCATGGCTGAAGTACAACCTGTTGAGATTACCCCTGTTGCAATATTTTCTTGTAGAAGGTCGAGGTCTAAATCAAAAATGAATCTCGTATATCCAAAATTGGGAACAATCAAATCTGATGCACCAAAATTTAACTCAATCACAGGATTTCTACCTGTGTTTACATATGAGTTTGAAATGATGGTATTGTTTTTATCTATATAAGACCTTAAAATCGACATTTATCTTTTATCTTATAAATATCAATTAAGTCGAATATTTTTGTTTAGAATTTTATTGACCGCATTTTGAAGTTCTGTCAGGATTGCTGGTGTGTTCGAACCGTCTTGCGTTACAGGGACAGGAGGTAGTCCAGGATATGCATGAGTGTGTGTAACTAAAAATCTAACAATCAAATTTATTAACTCCAAAAGTTCTTCCCCTCTCACCATACTTGAAGTTTTTGGTAGAAATTCATTTGTGAATTTTTCAGGAGTAATTCCGTAAAGTGTGTCATCAAAATTGATTTTACCTTTACCAGGAATTTGTGAGTTATGTGAAACTAAAAATAATGTATCACTTCCAAGTGCTCCATAAGAGGATTCCTGATTTACGTATTTTTGTTGTTTTGCAACTTTCTTGATTGGAGTTTTTGGAACTCCTACTTTTCCTTTCGTATAAATCAAACCATAACCACCTGCTAACGCTGGATTCAACTTAACTCCTTTATAAATGTCACTTATGTTACTTATTTCTGATGATGTTGCACCAGAACCTAAAGGAGTTGATGGATTCAATCTTGAATACATCAGAGAATTTGGTCGATAATAAATTGGAAATTTGTTAGATGCGTTATTGTCAGGGAAAAGTCTTATACCATTTCTAGTGACATCTGATTCATTACAAGTTTTGATGAAATTATTAATAAAGTTGATTGTTTCTATCTTGGACAATAAAGAAAAATTTTCAGTTGCAACTAATTTCTTAAGATTCTCTGAAATCACACTGTCCACTGAAATATTTTTTGAATTTGTTGATGCATCAGGTTTTAATTGATATAGATAAACTGAACCCGAAAACTTCTCCTGAGTGTTTTCAGGATTGGTCACAACCCACTCTATCAAATATTTCGTGAGTAAAACATCTTCTCGAAGTTCATAATAGACTTTAGGTTCAAGATTTTGTAATATACTCTGAAATTTAGAAAGTTGTAAAAATCCTCTTTGTTGGTTTGCAACAGGAATAACATTTGGTTGTAATTGTTCCCCTTTGAATTTTCCAGCTCTAATTAAAACTTCATCTTGTTTCACGACAACATCGGCACTTCCTCTTCCCAATAAAGCGTTGTCACCAGGTTGTGGGAAAACACCTTTGTGTGCTCCTTGGTCCGTAAATGTCCCATCTTGATTTTTGAGTGGTTTGGGGTTTTTGATTTGCATACCCGTACCAGTAAATTTATTTCCTCCGAAATAAAATTCTTTGAAGGTTGCAGTCGGGCTTGAAAATGTATTTTGTATGTAATATTGGTTTTGGTATTGAAAATCCTTGTTTACATATATTACCTGTACTAACTCATCAACTTTGGGTATTGAGTATACAAAGTATGGTAGGAGAGCATTGAAAACAAATGGGTCTCGTGAAGTCCATATATCCTTTTCTTCGTTCCATGGGGGGGAAGTGATACTTTTCAAAATATCATCATAGTTGTCAATAAGTCTAACACCCCTGATTCTACCAAGCATCATCGGGTCCTCAGTACTTAGAACTCTACACTGAAAAAAAATCGAATTATTTTCCATTATTTCTGTCTTGATAAACTTTCAATATTCTGTTATACAATTCTTCTACCGTATCTAAATAGATAGTGCTCTTGATAATAGATTCTTTAGTGACTTCGAAATCAGAGGACAACAAATCTAAATATTCCACCAACTTTGTGTTTGGTTGGTCTTGTAAATTAGTTTGAACGTCAAGTATTTCTTTAAATTTTTCGTCTTTCATGTCTTATATTTTTTTTCCAAAACCAACAGGGCCAAGTACAGCTATTTCTGTTACTCCATTTTCGGATTCCTCTTTGTCATTAGCTTTATTCGTCAATAAACTATACAATCCCATTAGGTTTGGGGACCCATCAGGTAATATTCCTGTAGGTATTCCAACACTTTGGAATAGTTCGATTGCATTTATTGTTGCTCTTTCCGCAGAATAACCTGGGAGTGCACTTGCTAATGCCAAAAGAGGCAACGGTATTTTATTTTTAAATGGAGCTGTAAATTGTCCAACTAAATTTAATAATAAAAGAATATTATCTAAAAGACTTTTACATTTTCTATAATCATTGATTAATTGAGAGACCACTAAGGCGATTTGAACCAATCTCAATATTATTGCATATTTTTTTAATCTTTTGGAATTATTGATATCTGAAATTATGATGGACACTAAATTCACAATATCTTTTTTTAATATCTCATATAAAACTTGTAAAAATTCAGCATTAATTTTTGAAATTAATTCGATTGCAAACGTCTTGTATTTTTTTAAGAAGTCTGCTCCATCGTAAATAATATTACTTCCTTGAGAACCAATACCCGCACCTGCATTACCAATTTCAGTGAATGGTACTGCAGATTGATTAACTTCTGTAGCAGCCTGATTATAAGTGTAGGTTGCACCTGATTGTACTACAGATAATAATGTATAAAGGGGTAAAAGATTCTTTGGTGTCAAAACTGCGGCGGCAACCGCTAGTGGAATTTTTTTAATTACACTTTTGTCAATAGACACTTTCAGATTAAAATCGGATGGAACACCGAACCCCCAACGTGGATTCTCAGAGATTGAATCTATAATTTCTGAAACAATTTCTACCTGCCGTTCGACCGTATCTCCACTTTCTGAATTTCTGAAATTTATTAGTTGGTCAACCAAAACTTGAGAATCAACAGGAAGTTTGAGATTGTCACAATCCTGAAATTCCATAATTCCATTTTGGATGTTAGAGATTTCAACTTCAATATTTCGTAAATCGATTTCGTTAAGTTCAAAAAAACTGTCATCAACTCCATCCAATTCTGCAATTTTAGCGACACCGCTGACATCAATTTCTTGTCTGTCATCAAAACATAATCCAAGAATTCTTTGAACAAGAAGGAAAAATTTCGATTGGTTGTTTAAATCTCCAAACCCAACTTGAGCGGTAGTACTCATTGCCCCCGAAATCAAATTTACAATTTGTAATCCAACGTCGACAGTATCTACAAGTTTGATTGTACTATAATAATCTGAAATAAACTCTCCAACATTGTTAGTAATGTTGGTAGTAGTTCCTGAATCATCTGTTCTATCAATTAGGGCAATACGGTAATAGTCCCCTGTAACCCCAAAACTATTTGTGTTTGTATATTGAATGTCAAATAAATCTTGACCCGATTTTCCAATATAATACTTCCCATTAATTTGATTGAATGACCTGTTTTGATTGTCCGAAGTCATCAAACCAAAAAGTTGTTTGTTCATGGGAAATGGAACTTCCCCACCATAAGGACGAAAAATTGGGTCACCCGATGGGTCTTCTTTTTCATAATAAACCCTTCCGAATTGAGTCAATGGGGATTGTTTAAGATTTGAAAAAAAGTCCAAAGAACTCACAGGTATGTAAATACCTTCAGCTTGTGGTCTTAAAGGCAATGGTTCGAAGTCTAAACTTTCTCTCGAAACTCCGACATAAGTTTGTTCCACGGAACACCCTAAGGCTTTGATTGTTTCTTCTTTGAGAATACCTGATATTTTGGGTTCGATTTGTGCAACCGCTTCCAAGATTCTCGATCTCAAATATCTTGTAGTGGCAAGTCCATTACCTTGAGTAAGACCTAAAAAGTCTAACAATTGGTCCATTGAGGTCGGAGCATTCCGTTGAAATCTTTTTTGGAATTCCTCAATTTGATTTAATTGACTTGTGATTTGAGAAGTTGCTGAGCTTTTAGAATCAGCCAGTTTCCCTAACAAACTTTTTTCAGAAGTGGAAACTTCTCTAAAAGTTTTGTATGCATCAATTTTACTTTGAATTGATTGCTGGGTTGAATTTATATCTAATGGCATATCTATCTCATTTTATATGATTCCTCATCTTTGGAAACATCTTTTTCAATGAGATTTTGTATTAAATCATCGTCTAAATCTGCAATTGAAAAAGACTCCTCTTTGTTGTTGTTTGATTTTTCCCATATTGTAGATTGTAACTTCGACAAACTGATTTTCTTTTCCACACAATCATTAACAATTTTTTGTTGTTTCTCGATTACTGGACCTATGGTAGTCATGTCTGATGGTTCTTTCAACATCGCCAACATCTTGTTTTGGATTCTGATGGCAGTTTGTCTCTGTTCAACAAGTTCATTATAGATTTCTTGCATCAGAGATAAAATAGAATCTTTAGTAAAATTAATTTCTTTTCTTTGAGGTCTCGGCATATCTATAAATACTTTTCTGTTAGTTTTTGATTTTGGATTGAATCACAACATACAATTTTTTGAATCTCTTAATAGAACTTCTAATTTCTTTGGTACTTAGATTAGTCATTTCTCTCAAAGATAAAAGAATGACATTTTTGTTAAATTTATTGTTGTCTGCGCCTGAAAATATTGTTTCATAATTATCGAACAAATCAATCAGCGCGTATCCTAATTTTTTTTCATTATCGTTCAGTTGTTCGGATTCAATATAGGTCTTCAACTCGGTCAAATATTGAGTGATTACGTGGTCTGTCTCAATTACATCATCATCGATAGTGTAAGACAGATCAGGTCTTTCTTCTAAACTTGATGAAATATCTTCGTATGATATTTTTCTATTCGTTTCTTTTTGGTCTTTTATAATCTGACCCATCAGATAGTTTTTACAAATAGTACCAAAGTAAGAATAAGCCTTCTTGTTCTTATCGGGCTTAAACTTATCTACCTTAGTCATCAAAAAAGAATGAGTGTCAGTATGAATTTCCTCAAAATCCATATCTTTACGATATAATTTGTATCGTCTTATGATTGAGGAAATCATTTTATCCAAAGGTAATCTCAGAAATTGATTATAGATTTTATTCTTTTCGTATGAAGTTTCAGCGATTAAAAATTTCCTAACGGCTTCTTCTTCTCTTACATCAAAATAATTTTCTTTAACTGCTTTTCTACCTCTCTTCTTTGATAAAATATCCTCTGTCGTTGCAGAGTGTGATTCTTGCATTAAGCATTCGCTGATTCATATTTTATGGATCTATCGTCCGTGAAAAAATATTCTCTCTTAGCAGCTTGAATCCAAAATTTGACTTCATCTTCGAGCATTTTATTTTCACCATATTTGTAATTCCAAAAAATTGACCCTTCTCTCAGATTAACATGTTTGTATCCTAATCTCGGGATAGTCATAATCAAAACTGAATTGTATGTCAATCTCAACAGAAATTCATAAATAAATGTAAGTTTCACAGAAGATTTAAACCCTCCAAAATCTTCTACAATAGATTTTTTGAATACAGAACCCGCTGTTTGAAAATTTTGATAATCTTGTAAAGTATCGTTGGTAAGAATACCCATTTCTTGAGAGAAATTCGCTGCAAACGTTGCTTCATTTGTGAATCCTGCAAATAATCCTTTCTCATCAGTTTCGACAACTACGGGTAAAAACATTTGTACTTCGGGAAATGATTCGATATACTTCTGAACATTTTTAAACCAAATTGATGAATATTCATCATCGAATTCAAAAAGAGAGACCCATTGACCTTTAGCATTTTTTATTCCGAAATTCACTTGTTCCGCATAATTTGGTTCTTTGTCCCATAATAGTTTAGTTACATTCAGGTCACCAAAATCATATCCGTTCAATAAATCAATTAATGATTGTTCTTGAGAATGAACTATAACTAATTCCTCAAATGGTACTAATTGATTTTTTAATGAGGTAATTGCTTTCTCAAAAAATTCATCGAAGTCTCTTGCTTTTGAAGATTTGATTGGGAGTATTACTGAGAGTGATAAAGTATTTTTCATATTATTCTTCTGTTTTAGAAATTTGATTTTCAAATGAATCTGCTCTTGTATTGAAATATCCTTCAAATAGAGAAACTACGGTAGATTCAAATTTTTGTTTATCTGTGTATCTATTAACTGTATCTTTCATTTTATCGAAAATTTGTGGGTCAATATTATCTTCCAACCAATTTTGGGCATAATCTGCAACTAAATCGGGGAGTATAGTTTGGTCAGTCACCCAAATTCCATTTTCTTCACTCATCCAATCGGGAGAAAGATTCGGAACTTTACCAATTACAGGTACATTAGATTTCATTGACTCGAGTGGGAATGTTCCGAATGCACTATGGTCATCGATCCATACACTTAAAAAACATTCTCTTAGAGAATTTCCAAATTCTTTTTCAGAAAGACCTCTCAAATCTCTGAATGTGAACCATCTGTATTGAGGGAATTTCAAATAAAAAGTTTTAATCAAATTTATTGCGTCACTCTGTTCCTTAGCATGAACACCAATAATTGGCATTGCAGGTGTACCTTTTGGATAAAATTCATCAGTAATCAAAGGGTCTACAACATCGATAGAAACTCCTCTCATAACTCTCTCAATATATTCTTGTTGCTTACTTGAAGTAGTAATACATTTCAGAAATCCGAATTGATTCCAAGTTTGACCTGGTTGTAAAGTTTCTAACATGTGCGCGTATTGTTGTGTTAAAACAATTTTTGCACATGGAAGTTGTTTCACTTGTTCCATTACAAAACCAAAGATTTCAGGTATAATTAAAAAGTCTTCAGGTGAAATTTCTAAATTTTGACCTTCAATTGCTCTGTGTGGTAAACTCATGTACTCTTCATCTAACCAAGCAATTACACCTGCGTAATCTGCTTTTTCATGAAGTATGATAGGATTGAATCCTTTGTCCTTTAATGCTTTTGCCATCTGATAAATGAGTCTAACGGAAGCTTTCGCATTTCCCTTAGTATCTTGAACTAAAAAATAAATTCTAGCTTGTTTGTCTCTTAATATCTGAATGGATTGTTTTACTTTTTCTTGAAGTTGGTTTTCCATATTAATAATGATTGATAAGTTTTTTATTTAATAAACTGTTGAATGCAATTCTGAAAGGTATACTTACGTTGGATGATGATTTTATTCCTAATTTTTCATCTATATTTTCTTGTTCAGTAAGAACAGTGTCAAACAACATTTTGACCATCTCATATTTTACAATATTTATTTTTGTTTCAGACATCCCTGATTCTGAATCGAGATGGTTTTCACTTTGACCCATGTCAAGATATTTTTCCACCTCATCCATGTCAATGAAATAATTTTCACCTAATACTTTTATCATAAAATTTCTTCTAATTTTGATTTTAATTCTTTAAGACTCGAAATGTTGAATTCAGACTCAATTTCAGAATTGTATACTGTGTTGAATTTTATCAGAATTTTATTTTTCGGATGGTTCAATAATAGTTTAGGATTTGCCGTAAGTAAAATATCAATTGAATCCCACAAGGAATTAATTGTGCTTTCACTATAAAATTTTACCGATTCTACGAGACATCCAAATTTAGAGATAAAAAATAAAGATGCTGGTTTAGATTTTCCAATTTCATCAGAAACCACGATTATATCGTGATTGTCTCTCATATCTATATAAAAATCATTCAAGTCTAAAAGACCTGAAGGTTCTACAGACCCAGCATGACCGAAAATTTCCATTGTATGCTCTTTATAAAGAAAATCATATAACTCATTGTCATCTTTGAATTTCAAATGTTTACCAATGTCCAATGATGTAACATCTGACAAAACTTCATATTCAAACTCATCTTCTTCTTGGAAAGGATTATCAATATACCACTTTTCGTATTCTTGCTGAATTTTTTTCAAAGTGTCTCTAAGCACTCCGTTTATTTCTATACCAATTCTCATTCTTCGTACTTTTCTAATATTTTAGAAATCAAAGGGTTTCTTACAATATCATTTGATTTGAATTCAAATACACCTATATCATTCATGTTCTGAAATTTATTCAATGCATCCCAAAGACCAGTCTGTGTTTTGTCTTTGTGTCTATCAAATTGTTCCAAATCACCTGAGATAAAAAATTTTGAATTAAAACCAATTCTAGTCAATAGAAGTTTCATTTGACTTGGTGTAGAGTTCTGAGCTTCCTCAAAAATCAATATTGAATTATCGATATTCATTCCTCTCATGTAAGCTAATGCAAATACTTCTATTGCTTCAATTTCTTTCAGTTTTTCTCGAGCCTCTTTCCCTATTATCTTATTCAAAAGATAATACGACGGAAAAATGTATGGGTCCAATTTTTCTTCAACACCACCTGGAAGACTTCCGAGCTTTTCTTCGGCTTCAACAGCGGGCCGAACAATTATTATTTTTTCATAAGGAGTTGAAGGGTCAACAAGCAAGTCAACCGCAGATTTCATTGCGATATAACTTTTACCCACACCAGCAGGCCCTGAACAAATAGTTATTTGGTTTTCAGTAAGTTTCTTGTAATATTCTTTTTGACTTTCTGATAAAAATTTTTCTTTAGTTTTTCTTTTTATGATTGAACAAATCAATTCTTTTTTTGTTCTTATAACCTTTTCTTCTACGACTGCGGTGACTGCAGGGACTTTCTTTGTGGTTCTACTCATTAGTATTTTTTATAATCCTTGACCTCTCTAATTTGTGAAGATGTAATCAAATTAATTTCATTCTTTAATCTGAAACGTTCATCATTAGTATAATAAACTTTTCTTGATAATTCTATAAATTCTTCGTCGAACCTTTTTTCTGATTCATAAACTCTGAGTTTATCTTCGACATCCCAAAGATTTGAATTTACCTCGATTAATTGATTATATAGATTTTCAATGGTTTCATTCTCTAAAAAACTTTGAGATAAATCATTTAATAAATCAAATTCTTCAAAAACAAATTTTAGAGATTGAGGATTTTGAATTTTAATTTTTTTTACTTGTAAAATTGATAATTTATCAATCAACTCTCCAACACTAACTGGAATTTTCAACATGTTATTTTATTTGTGTTTTATCTGTTTTATGGAACTCTCTTCTATAAACTGTTTTTCCACCATCAGGACTTTCATAAATGTATTTAGTTTCTTTCTGTTTAGTATCAACCTGAGATTTTATCCATTGATAAGTTTTTTGTAAACCTAATAACAATGGTTGATTTACTTCCCAACCAATTTTTTCTCTGTATAACTTGTTGTCAGAGTTTCTTCCTTTTACACCCAAAGGGCATCGGAACCCATACTTTTTCTCAAACTCTTCTCCTTCAATATTCTTGATATTAATATCTTTACCTGAAATTGAAATTGCCATTGTGGCTAATTGGTTGATAGTAACCATTTCTTCACTTCCAATATTTACAGGACCTTCAAAATCAGATTCCATCAATCGTATCACCGCTTCGACACATTCATCAACATACAAAAAGGATCTTGTTTGTAAACCATTACCCCAAACTTCAATTTCACCACCAGCTTCGGTTTCTGCCGCTTTCCTACACATTGCGGCTGGTGATTTTTCTCTTCCTCCAATCCATGTACCTTGTGGTCCGAAAATGTTGTGGAACCTTGCAATTCTCACATTCAACCCATAATTTCTATTGAAAGCCAAATAGAGTCTTTCAGAAAATAATTTTTCCCATCCATACTCTGAATCAGGATTTGCGGGGTATGCGGATGATTCTTCACAATTCGGATTCTCGGGGTCCAATTGATTATGTTCAGGATACATACAGGCTGAGGATGAGTAGAATAGTTTTTTAACTTTTTTCTTAACAGCTTCCCGAGCAACGTTCAGATTTATCGTCGCTGAATTATACATAACGTCTGCATCATGTTCTCCAGTAAAGATATATAACGCACCTCCCATGTCTGCAGCAAGTTGATAAACTTCATCAACACCTTCTTCAATAACCAACTCTACAACTTTGGGGTCAGTTAAATCTCCCAAAATGAACTCATGGCAAATTTCATCTTGAAAGAAATATTCATGTTTTTTTATATCACAAATTCTTACGTGATTACCTTCTTCTTTCAGTCTTTTGGCGAGGTGTCCTCCTATGAAACCTCCACCACCCAATACTACTATTTTTTTCATTTTTGGTTTTGTTTATAATAAAAATAATTCATTACTGTTTTTAAATAAATAAAGGTTCTCCGATGACCCTTTCAAAAACAGTAAATATGTTGTTGGATTTCCTGGATATACAATCGATTTATCAGAATTTACACAAAAAAGGGATAAACAATACATTTGAATCAAATGTTCTTCTTTGGTCTGATTGTATAATAAATGAAACAATTTTTCATTTGTTTCTTTCATTTCGTTATGAAATCCTGTCAAGTTGCCTGATATTGGAATTTCCTTGATTGTTTTGAACTCCACCCCAATTTTTTCGAAGTTTTCTATCACACGATAATCATCTGTTTGTATTATGAGTTCGTTTGATTCTTTGTTGATTTCATTCAATACGTTTAAATAATTTTTTGCCTCAGGTAGATGAGTTTCTACTTTGTCAGTATTTCTGGCCCATATGAAAGTGGTTTTATCCAAATTGATATTGTTGGATAATAAAAGACGTTCATATGTATCAATCACTTCTTGAGAAGGAGAAAAAAATTTGTTAATAATTTGGTTTGTGATTTGTAGATTTACTTTTTCAAAGTTTTCTAACCCCCAACCACAAGTCTCAACTTGAGTTTCGAAAAAAATTTTGTCTTCTTCGGGAATGTTAGAAAAATCAATTTTAATATCTTTTTTTTGAAAAAGTATTTTGTAGGCATCAATTTTTGGTAAATATGCCGACATTTCCAATACAATATTTTCAACTTCATATCCATTTATTTCCAAGAGAAATATTTTTCGAACTGCCCAAGTTAAAATTGAGTATAAACCTGTATCTCTTCTGTGATAATATGTTTTTGTTTCTCTATTATAACTTTCGTAATAAGGATTAGGAGTAATTTGTTCCAAACTTTTCATTCTGAAATTCTATCTATCTTTTGATTCTTCAGCAACTTCATATTCGATTCCGAGAGATTTGAATATTTGACCGCATGGAGTTTTGTCAAACTTACATTTTGATAATTTTTCTTCGTCAAAAAAGTTTGGATTAACCCACCAATCTTCAAAAAATAAATTTGGGTGATTGTCATGAGAAACATCTGAACAAATGAGTCTATAACCTTTGGATTCTAATAGTTCTCTTTGAGGAATTTGTTCGTTCTTTACAAATGATTCTCCGATATAAGCATCATGCTCTATCGTGATTATTTTAAATGTATATTCACTGTCAATTATTTTTTGTAGTAATCTGAAACGGTCTCCACAACCCTCCATATCCAATGTCAAATAATCTATTGTTTTTTCAGTATAATAATCTTTTAACAAATCATTATAATTTACATTCAAACAATCTGATTGAATGAATTTGCATTGTCTCTCTTTCCATTGTTGTTTGAAGTCTTGAATATCTAAAGAAATTCCATCCCATCCATTCAACTCTAAGAGGTAGGTATTATTTATTTTTTTGGGTAGTGAACATCCAAGGTCTAAGAATTTTCCAGCTTTTCCGTCTGTTAAATAATGGACAAATAAGTCTTGCCCGCATTGTGAGTATGATTTCATTTCATTGATTCTATAATTTTATTTATCCCTTCCTTCAATGAAACTTTGGGGTTCCAAAATTCAAGTATGTAAGGGTCAGGGTCATTCTTTTTGTTCAGTTGTACTTCATCAATTTCAGATGATGGAGTAATTTTGCAGGGGATTTGTTCTTGTATCAATTGAGCAATTTCCAAAATTGTGTTCCATTCAAAACTTGTGATGTGTAAATTTTTATCACGATCTATACTGTCGTAGTTCTGAGATAATATCATCAATGCATTGGAACAATCTTCAGCATGAAGAAATTGTCTTTCCTCTTTACCGTCCGTCATCATTCTAATTTCACCATCTTTTGCTTTGATAATAAAATCCGTAATTACGTGAGACTTTTCAAAATCGTGTTCAACACCATAAACATTCCAAAATTTGACAGTCAATCCGTTCAATGATTTGGTGTATATTTCTCCTATTGATTTACAAACTCCGTATGGAGAATATGACATGTTCGCCATTTGAGACGAAGCAAATATGAATGGTTTGTTATATTTCTTTATTGTTTCGAATGTGAATAAAGTCAGTCTTACGTTGTTGTCGATAAATTCATAGGTGTGTTGATATTTTTTCAAATATCGAGACCCCCCCACATCAAATGCTAAAAACATTACAAAGTCGGTCGATTTGATATATTCATCGAGAATTCCTTGAATTCTTAAATCCTGACTCGGGTCAGATTCGATGTCAAACTCAATAACTTCATGACCTTGATTTCTGAGAAACATGCAAAGTTCAAGACCTATCTGTCCAGCTGACCCTAAAACCAAATATTTCATTTTTTTATCTTTCAATAAATGCATTTGTGACATTAGGTTATTTAATATAATTTTCGTATATATAATCTTCAGCAATTGGGAGTTGTAATGCCAACTCATAATTTTTTTGAATATAAGGCATCATCGACTCATATTTTTCCTTTGATAAACTTTGTAGTTCAGGGTCGTCTTCCAAAAAGATTACACCATTTGCATCGAAATATTTTTCCACAACTTTTCTTGAACCCCAATAAACAGGAACAGTTCCAACTGCGAAACAATCAGTCAATTTTTCTGTAAAGTAAGTGTCTGAGTCGTCGTTTTCAATTGCAACAGAAAACATATAATCGACCAATCCATCTTCTTTATCTTTCAATTGATTAGGTCTTCCCGAACCAAACAAATCTACTTTATCTTTTAATTTCTCAACCCAACTTAATCTGTTTTGATGACCTCTTAACCAACCTTTGTTGGATGCAATCATCGAAACTAATTTTGACTTTTCGTGAATTTTTCTATTGTTTTCCCAAATCCATGGAACTGCATTTGAAATTGTGTAAACAAATGGTGCTCCCAATTCGATTAAACTATCAACACATGTAAAAATGTATTTGTAATGTTCTTTAACCATTTCCAAATTATCTAAAAGATATTTTATGGTTCCTTCATTCATTTGAGGTGATTCTAACAACCATCCCATTTTTTCTCTTGATGGGTCATTGAATCCCCAATCTTTAATATAATTGTCCACATAAATTGTATGTTCATGGGGGTCTTGTGTATCTCTTGACAACCACTGAAGTAATTTTGGATTGTTTCTTGCTGAAGAACAATCATAATCACCCCACCAATCGGATACTTTTCTAATTTTAACTTTCTCGTTCATATTAATTATTTTTTGGTTTCAATTCTCCATTTATATATTCGACTTCAATTTTTGTCCAATCGGGTTGATACATGTCTTTGTAGTTTTGTGGTCCACTTGGACCAAACCATACAGAAGGAATAAAAACTTTTTTGTCGATGTTTCTATTTAAAAATGCCCCCCACCAAGAAAAAGTTGAGTTGGATAATATATTCATTTTACAGAGGGACATAATCCACAAATCCATGTAATCTTCTTCATCTATAATTGTGACATTGTTTCCACCGAAGTTTTCATTTAACCAATTTTTGTCATCACCAAATAAAAATAAATGTGAATAATCTTCACACAACTCAAGAGCTTTTTGAATATACTCTTTGGACACACTTGGATGGATATGTGGATTTTGTTTGTAGTCTCCCAATCTTACGTGAACAGATACAGTATTATCTTGATTGAGTTGAGGATATTTGGTTTTCATCATGTCGATGAATTCTTGTGTTGGCCCAAACATCTCTCTAATTTTGTCATCGTATCCGAGTAGATTTTTACCACTTTGGAAATATCCATCGAATACGGTGCTTTCTTCTACGGGATTTATTTCTGAAAATTCCCATGGACCCTCATGAACCTTAACAAATCCATCTAAGTTCTCAACAAATTTTAAATGTCTAAATACATTATCTTTGTAGTTAAATGTATCTCTACCTTGCATCGGAATCCATGACTTTGCGATGAAAACTACTTCTCTGTTATGTTTCATGCCTTGGGATAAGGCATGCGAAGTTTGAAACATTTGGTTTCCTAACCCTCCCATTAAATTACATGAAATCAAGTTATTCATAAATTATATATTTGTATTTTCCCATGATTCCCAAACAAATGGGTATTCATACCTTAAGGTAAATCCCAATTTTTTAAGACCTTCTTGGATATTATTTCTTCTTGATTCGTAGTCTTCCCCAAACTTGTGATACTGAACCTGAAGAAATTTTATTTTGTTCATTAATCCTGATTCTATCCAATTTTCCAAAAGTGGATATTCTTCTCCTTCAACATTTATTTGAATAAGATCGACTTTTTCGATATTATGTTTGTCTAAAAAATGTTTTAATGGAAGACACTTAACGGTTACTTTATTTGATGAATTCAAGTATGAAGAGGTTGCGTCTCCATCAACAGCAAAAGTGACTTCTTTTTCCTCTGTTGAAATTCCGTAATTTTCAGTTTTGATTTTGTGTCTATTTTCTTTCAAATAGTAATCAAACTCTTCGACCATTTTATTGTAGAAATCAGGTATAGCTTCAACTACTAAAACATTGCAGTTAAACTTTTGTGAAATTCTTTTAGTCCATAGTCCATGAAATCCTCCAAGTTCTATGACTTGTGAATTTTCATTCAATGGATAATCAATGACTTTTATCTCATCACCTTTGTCTGCTCCCCACCTTTCATGTGCATTTGACATATTATAATTGTTTGTATTCTGGTTTATTTCTAATTTTTTCTACAGTTTCTAACACATTTCTCATATTAACTTTGTGGTCATTGATAGGGTTAGATTCATTATAAATGTAATTTATGTCCGACAAAAATCTATAATGTTTTTCACCTGACATTTCAAACATCGGGAACATGAAGGATAAATCGCCAGCTACATTCCAATAATTATTATTTTCGTCTCGTAAGTCCTCAGGTTTAATTTTTTTCCAAAGCCAGGATTTCCAAGTTCTAAGATGAGATAGTGTGAAAGCTTGTTTTCTAACATTGGTGAAATTTGTAGGAGGGCTTGCAAATCCTGGTCGTCCATCGTGATATCGAAAAGAACCACTTGTCATCCAAACTTCTTTGTCTTTATATAATTCATTAATTCTTGTGAATACATTCGAATCAGGAAGCCAATCATCACCATCAACCTCAACACAAATCTCTTCTCCATCTATATTCCTTGAACTAATTACTTGGTCATAATTGCCAGGTTGAAAAAATTTGGATTTGTTTTCGATTAAAATAAATCTATCATCATTTTTTATTGTTTCACGAACAATTTTTACTGTGCTGTCAGTGGAACAATCATCAGTAATGTAACAAGTAAAATCTTTGTGTCTTTGACTCATAATACTGAACAAAGATTTTTCTATAAATTTTTCACAATTGTATGTAGTCGTCAAAATTATCATTACAAATCAATTAGAATTCCTTCAGGTTTTGTACCTAACTTAAAAAATTTCAATCTTCCATCAAATGATTCACAAACCGAATTTAGTTTAGATGAAATATTTGAGTCTTCAATCACATTTAATGTATACCCTTCATCAAGTAAATCAATACAAAGTTTATATTTCGGAGAATTTTCCAAGTTGTCCGAATTTTTCGGATGACTCAAACCATCAAGTACAAATGGGATTTCCTTTTCGAGATTCAAAGCTACATATTTCTGTTTGATAAATTCCAAATGTAGCTGATTGTATTCATCGACTTTCGAAATCAAATCAATATTATCATTTGTTTTTTTGAGAAAATAAGCAAACGCTTTATTGTCCCGATTTAGAATTGGACCTCCAACACCAAAGTCATATTTCAAACCGTCTACCCCAATTCTTCTGTCGTTTCCGATTGCATTTAAAACCAAATCTATTTCTTTTTCTGAATTCGATTTCACCATCAAATCTCCAATAATGTTTGCGAAGGATTTCTTCATTGAAATAAATGAACTTATTGAAAGTTTTACAATCTCAGCAGATTTCATACTCATGAAAAATGCATTTGTGGGCTTGGTTCGAATTTTCTGATGTATTGAAATTATTTGATTGGATAATTCTTGATGTATAGTTCCAATCAATATTGTATCCAAGTTTTTCAAATCGTTGATTATCGATCCGTTTTCATAAAAGAAAGGATGATACGCAACTTGTATATTGAACATTTCCAATTTATTTTGTATTTGTTCGGTGTCTCCAACATTGGTAGTTGAACCAATTACAAATTTTTTCTCATAGATTGGTATTTCCAACTGAGATGCAGTAAAAAATAAGTTCGAAACTTCAAATATTTCGGATGTATCAATATTACCTTCCAAAAATTGTGAAGTATCTACAAAGGTAAAAATAATGTCACAGTTTTTGATTATCTCGAGGGGGTCTGAAATAAGAATACCTTCCTGTTCGAATAACATTTTTTGTACATTAGGTTCTTTTGTCAAACAAATATTTTGACTTAAGTTGGAAATCAAATCTTCATCTTTATCTGAGACAGTTACGGATAGTCCTGCTTCTTGACATAAAAGTGCAAAAGGAATTCCCAAATTTCCGAGTCCTATAATGCCAATTTTCATTCTAATATTTTTATGTATTCTTCTTTTATTTGTTTAGCAACGTTCTTGGAATAATATTTCTCAATATCAGAAGGAGGGTCAAATTTTTCTTTCGACAATATGAATCCTCCCGAATCGACTTTATATATCCAACTTGGTTTTCCACACATCCATCCTTCAATTGTTGTACGACCTAACTGTATCCCTGCAGTCTCAGAACTTCTTTGTACATAAGGTTCAATATTCCATGTTGGTGGAACGTGTTTTACATGAGAATTTAATAAAATAGCTGGTAGATAATTTGATTTGTCCTCACCAATTAATAGAAGTTCTTTTCCAATTTCCGAAGTGTAATCGATTAAATCCATTATTGTTTCTTTCCTCAAGTAATCAATTGTTCCGACAAACAAAATGTAGTTTTCCTCTTTGATTTGTTTTGATTGAAATTTTTCATTATCAACTGGATTATATATAACTTCGATTGAAGTTTCATCAATTTCAAATTTGTTGATAATATGTTCTTTGATTTCGGGTCTTATCGCTATGTATTTCTTAATTGATTCATGTTTGATTGGGTCTTCCAACTCAATTACTTCAGAGTGAATTGAATAAATTTTTTCTATCTCAGGGTAAAATTGTATCATTCTTTCTGCAACTGGTTTATGTTGCATATGTATTAAATCAAAATTTACTTCACTGACACGATACATTACGTTGGGTTGTGATGTTTGGAAACCATTTTCTGTTTGAATACCCCATTTACCATCACCTAATTTGAATCCAGGTGCTTGCTCAAATGGAAGACATTTAATTCCATGTTTTTTTGCTAACTCAGTTAATGGACCCCCAATTTGTGAAAGTACTGTTACATCACAATTTTCTTTCATCAAGTTTTTGGCTAATTCATAAACATATAATTCAGAACCAGTAAAAGTTCTGAAGAATAAACAACTAATCAAAACTTTGAGTCTTTTGTTTGGGTCTAAGGGAAGTTTGAGAGGTAGATGTAATTTGTATTTTTCTTCAAACAACTTACGGTTTTCTTCCCATTGTTGATTTGTTTGACCAATTGATTTATGAGTCATTCTAATATTGGTTATTACACCAACTTTGACTCCTTCCAAATGATTTTCCAAACAGAATGGAATGTCATAAAAATGAAATCCTATAAATTCTTCGTTGAAAGTTTTTTTGATTCTTTTCTTGTGAATTGCAATAAATAGACCATCAACTACAATAGTCTCACATACGTTATTGCCTAATGCATCTGCGTATTTGGATTCCCACTTTTTTCCACCACTTTCATGATTGACAATACCAACCATTTTTTTTCTATTTTCCCACCACATTCCACTTGAAGGCATAACGGTTGTTCCTGCCATTCCAATGATTCCAAAGTCAGTTTTTTCAAAATGTTTTAGAATTTTGCTATACCAAGCGGGTGTGTCAAAATATATATCATCGTGACAAAGTATAACTATGTCCGTTTTTGCTTCGGATAAAATTTCGTTATATACTTGAGATAGAGATTTTTCTCCGTTATTAACTTTTTCAATAACTTCAAGTTTTTTAAAACCTGAACTTTTTTTCAAATATTCAATGAATTCAGGTTTAGTTTGTCTTGTTGAATATCCTACAGTAATCATATTCCAGTACTTCCGAATCCTTTATCTCCTCTATCTTTATCCTCCACTTTATCAACCAATTCAAACTCTACAAATTTACCATTGACTACGGGACATAAAACCGCTTGGGCAACTTTCATACCTTTCGAAACTGTAACTGAGTGATTGTTAGTGTTGAAAACAATTACTTGAATTTCACCAACATAGCCTGAGTCGACTGTACCTGGAGTATTCAAAACTGTCAAACCCATGTTTATTGCCAATCCACTTTTGGGTCGTACTTGAATTTCGTGTTCTTCAGGTATTGAAAGTTTCAATCCTGTTGGAACTAAAGCTCTACCAAACGGAGGTATAATAATTTCTTTGGTTGACTTCAAATCAAATCCTGAGTCTGAAGGATAAGCGTAAGTTGGAACTTTAGTATCTTCATGAATTAATTCAACACCGATTGACTTTGTTTTTGTCATTCTGATGTGGTCTTCATTCATTTCATCTGCGGACATACCCAAAAGAGTTTCTAATTCTTTCATGTAGTCTTCCTCAGGTTCTACACCTGCATCCCTTTTTATTTGGTCAAATGTTTCTTGAATTTGTTTCCAAACATTATCGTTTTTTAATTCGTCGTTCATCATTTTCTAGCAATGTCATAATTTTCTATAAACCAATCTATGGTTTCATTAATACCTTCTTCGAGGTCAATAAATTTGTAGTCTTTGGGTACATCCGACTTTGCAGTTTTCTTATGTTGTCCTTTTGGCATCGATGGGTCGAAAACTATTTTATCAGGACTTATGTCGAATTTTTTTGTTACAATTTTTACAACGTCCAAAACTGAATTTTCCATCTCAGGGACTGCCATGAATGGTACATCACTATTCCAATTTTCAATCGCCCACAAAATATTTTTTGCAAGGTCATAAGTATGAATGAATTGTCTTAAAGGACTACCATCTCCCCAAACGATAAAGTCCTCATTATAAAATTTAGTGTGATATGCTCTTTGAATGATTCCAGGAATTATATGACTATAATCAGGATGGAAGTTGTCATGTGGTCCATACACGTTTGCAGGAATGACGGTAATCCAATTTAATCCTGTGTATAGTCTAATCATTCTTGTTTGATAGCCTGACAATCTCTTTGAATATGCATATCCTCTATTTGAGGGGTGAGGGTCACCCATATTAATTTGGTCAGGTGTGAGAGGATATGTAACTTCTTTGTCGGGAAATATACAGGTTGAGGAAAAGTTTACAAAATTTTTAACTCTATTCTCGTAAGCGGCATTTATTACGTTGTTACTCATAATATAGTTTTCTATAAAATAAGCTTCGTTGTCTAATATGTTTGCTTGAACACCACCTATCTTCGCTCCACAATTTATAATTGTATCTACTCCTGAGTTTTTTACATGATGTGTGATATACTCTTTTGTAAGTTTCTCATCTGTCAAATCAACATCTTTTCTCGTATGGAAAATGTGATTATCACCGATTAATTTTTTGAAAGGGGAACCAACCAATCCGTTTGACCCCAAAACTAAAACTTTCATATTCATTATGTTAATGTTGTTATTTTCTTTATGACATTAATCAACACCAAAACGTCTTTCTCACAATATTCTACAATACCCTTGATGTCTTTATTTGTCCAATAAGCTTCATGAACTTTGTTTCCTGTAACTTCCATATTTTTTGAAGACTCGACTCCCATACAAACACACATTAGTTCAAGGGATGCAATTGAACCATAACCACCGTACTGCCAAAGTTCTTTTGTATCCAATGCTTTTATTTCCCATGGTTTGGTGTCGTGACCTGGTAATATTTTTGGAGGTAGTAAACCATTCATAATCATTCTTTTTGCAAGCATTGGAATGTCGAATCCTTTGACATTATGACCACAAAGAAAAAATCCTAATTCTCCGACTCTTCGCAAAAGTTTTTGAACTTCTTGTAACAAATTTTGTTCATTTTCGTTACTGAATGATTGTATTTTTACTTCTCCATTATCTAATACAAAGGCAACACTTACACATGCAATTTTGGCAAATTCTGGTACTAATGCAGAACGATTGACAAACATTTGTGAATGTCCTTTGTCGGCATCTTCAGGGAACCTTTTCTGAAACCAATCAAAATAATTTTTGAACTGAAAAGACAATTCAGGATTTTTTGACTCCAAAGTTTCGAAGTCGGGATAAACTCCTACCGTTTCAATATCAAGAAATAAAAGTTTTGTAATGGGAATATTAATCATGATTTATTTGCAATGTGTAAGTAAAACTGTTTTCTATCATTTGTTACATTGTTCAAGTCATATTTGTCTTTCACTGTCTCATATAACCTTTCACCCATATCTTCTATAAGATTTGGATTTTTGACTAATTTTTCTATAAACTTTGCCCAATCTGCATGGTTTCTTGATTCATTGACTAAAATGGCGTTCCCATCAACAAAATTACCATTGTCAAAACAATGTTTCAAATCAATAGTATATGGACCGATGTTTGAAGCAATGATTGCTTTTTTATAAAAACCTGCTTCAATTACTTTTAGTTGTGACTTCATTCTATTGAACATTGTATTTTTGATAGGAGCTAATGAAATGTCAAACTTTGAATAATTTTTTGCATATGCCGTAACAGGCTTAGTCCACACTCTAAGATATGATTCATTTTGACTTTCAGAATGTTCTTCTTGAATATACTTCAACAAATGATTCTTGTAGTTGTCTGAAATGATTTTATAGTTTTGTGTAAATATTTTTTCATACATAGCCCAAACAGTTTCTGCAGGTAGTATGTTTCTTTTTGTTTGTTCCCCTGTTTGAGCGTTAATTTCAGTTACAGTTCCTCGTGTATCAAATCCACATAATACGTATTGGATTTTGTCTTTCATTGGAAGCAATTTAGCAAACCCTGAATCTAATAATTGTATGTCGTGTAAGTGTGAGGACCCACCTAACCAACCAACTCTTACTTTATCAAACTTTTCAGTTTTTTCTTTGAATTGAGATTCGTTGGGATTAATTGCATTTGGGAAAACAATAACATTTTTATTGTATTTCTTAATTTCGTCCGCAAAAATTTCTGTGGTAGTTGTTACAAATTTAGCAACTTTAAGATTCGCTAAAATTTTTTCATTGATTTTATTTACACGAATTATATCGTGAATGGGGTGTTCTTTACCAGGCATCCAATAGTCATCGATGTCACAAACAGTAACAATTCCTTTATCATTTAGTTCTTGAATAAGTTTGTGAGCCCTATCGAAGTCTGCTCCTATACTACGGTGAAAAGCTACAATTTGATACTGAGACCAAAAATTAACATCATCGTATGGTGGTTCATAGATAATATCTACGTGAAACTCGTCGGGATATTGATTTTGAAGAAAAATGTGAGGATCGACTGAACGAAATTTTCCAACACCTGAGCGGTCTGATGGAACAACTAAAACTTTGACTTTTGACATAAATTTATAATATACCCTAAAGTATAAGTTTTTATGTCAAATAAGAAAAGAAGTTAGGACAACTTTTTAATTTTTGTAACCTTACCTTCAAAAATATGCTTCCCAACTTTGAAACTAAAAATTTCATTTGTCTTCTCAGATGATTCTGAAACTAAACCATTTTCTTTTAGAGCATTATTAACAGCTTCATTAATCATTTTCTGTAACAATTTATAGTCAATATTTGTTACGGGAGATGGTTGAGTAGATGATGTTTGTTGCTTAGATTTTGCCGAATCAGGGACGTAATTTCCAGGATTTTCTTTCATTAATCTTGTGGCTCTTTCTATTAAGTCGCTTGACAAAGTTGGGTTTGCCTGTTGTGGTTGTGAGATTGGATGCTCCATCATGAGTTTTTTTATTTCATCAGGAAGTTTGGAGTTTTTGATTGCATCTACGGTTGGAACTCCCACAGGTTTTGTATTCTCAACAGGCAACGATGACAAGTATGGTTGATTAATCTGAGGCATCGATGGTTGTTCCTGAAGAAACTCTCGGGGTATATTATATTTTGCTTGCGGTACATTGAAATTTTCCACCATATTTGACGGAGAATTCATTTCTCTACTATCACTTCTTTTGATTCCATCGGTTTTATCCATGATGGCTTTAGAAATCATAAGTTTTTGCATTAATTGGTCCATAATTAGAATTTTGCTATAATAATAATCGAAGTCATACTTTTGTCACCATTTGGATTGAAATTTGGTCTCATTTCTGTAAAATTTTCTCCAGTTGGTTTAAGGGATAGGATCTTATCTAATCTAAAAAGTCTCCACCCTGGTAGAGGTTGTTCTCCTTTGTAGGCTGTGTGAGACGATCCTTCTTCGTCCCACGCTCTTAATACCTTATTTCCTGCTTTACTTGTTCCTAAACACACGGGCTCAACCTCTCTCAATCCTCTACCACCTGGCTCATCACCATCGTAATAGATGACCACTTTCTGTTTGTTTTTAATAGCATTTACGACACTATCAACAGAAGCGATTTCACAGATTAAACCTCTAAGTGTGTTTTGTAATTTCATTAAAAGTTAGGATAAGGTTTTGATGGGTTAAATTTGTTAATTTTAATTTCGTTTTTTCTTTCCGCAATGTCAGTTATAGTTCCAGCGTTTACGTTATACACATCCAAGAAAGCTCCTGTTCCTCTACCCATTGAATCACCATCAGCCACAGCGTCTCGGTTCACAGATGAATATTCGTTTCCAACGGCATTAAAGTCGTTCTTAGGGATTAATTTTGCTCTTTCAGCGTCACCAATTGCGGTTAAAGCATTTGGGATGTCTTGCGATAAATCGAGTGCGAGTTCGTTTGCCATAATTATATTTTGTTCATTATTTCATTTATTCTTTTCAGACTTTCAGTTACTGCCGCATCGTACTTACTGTATGTATTCGCATGTTTCTGAGAAGGTCTGACATTTGTAAAATCCTTTTTCTCGTGAGGTTTAATAAATTGGTTTTGCATTCCAGCATCCATTTTATTTTTCTTGGTCATTTGTGTATAATCCCTCATTTTTCTCAATTCATTGTTCACCCAATTTTTCATTTCAACTCCACCGTTCAATATGAATGACGGGTCTCTTTGATTACCAATGAAATTGTCGAAAAAGTTTTTTATTCTTTTCAATTGTTTGTACTCTATAAATTTTTTGTCTTGTAGTTCCTGATTTCTTTTGTAACCCTCGGTATTTTCATCAGCACCTTTAACCATATGAAAACTTTTTTTCATGTGGTCTCTTAAAGTTGAAGGAAATTCTATTTCCCCTTTCGATGAATTGTATAAATCTTTATTCACTTTGAATTATTTTAATCAAATCTTTTTTTGAAATTCCGTGTTTTTCTGCTTGTTTGAGTAAAGAACTTAAATTCTTTTTGAGAACTGGTGACAAAGTTTCCGTTTCTTTTTTTGATATATCTGCAGAATCCTTTTTCTTAGCCAACATATCCTCCACAACTTTTATTGCTTTTTGTTTCTGAATTTCAGAAAGTGTAGCTCTTGTTATGAAATTAGGGTCCTTATAAAACTTAGATTTTTTATCTTTCTTACCTGAAGGGTCTTTTCCTTGTTGTTTTGTTCTTTCTTTTGCTTCATCAGGTTCCATTCCCATGTCTTTCACCAAAAATTTGAAAGTTTCTTTACCATCCAAATCCTCGGTTTCTTCATATCCGAATGCTCCTGACATATCGATTTCCTTAACTTCACTCTCACCATAATATGTTCTGTAACCACGTGAAATCGGGTCGTTTGTAATTCTTGACGCTGCAACAGTTTGGTCCATAGTTTTTCTTGGATGAAGTCTTGGGTCCAAAATTGGGATTTTTGAATTTGACATACTTCCATCGGTATTGACTAATTCTTCCAAATCAGTTTTCAAAGTTTTTGTGTCTTTAATTTTTTTCTCTTTTGTAACTTTTTTCAAGTGTTTTTTTACTTTCTCACCCTTTTCTTTGTCGAAATGAATAACCTCATCTTTTTTACGTGCTTCGGTCAAAGTGTTTTCAACAGAGAAGTATAGAGAATATTTATCCCCTTTGTCTCTCATCAAGAAATAATAAGGTGATGAAAAAAATTCAGTGTCCACAGGAATCATAGTATATTTTTTATCTATAAATACTATGACATAAGGTATTTATCATTAGTTTATGGCATATCAAAATATTAATCAGTACAACTTCAGACGTTGGGG
>Ga0315909_10001438_pt1 | contig 32320 bp, 19 predicted proteins | sample LakEriMetagenome_11_FD_203527 | JGI IMG/M metagenome (GOLD analysis project Ga0315909, IMG submission 203527) | Freshwater fungal communities from buoy surface, Lake Erie, Ohio, United States - Buoy 2 MA125 | ecosystem: Environmental > Aquatic > Freshwater > Lake | place: USA: Lake Erie, Ohio... | reverse complement strand
CGACGCTATGTCGCAGCTACAACTTCAAGATTTTGCGCGAAAACTTAAGATAGATGGCTCAGGTACTATGGCGGCTATCAAAACTCGTCTTTTGCGTCAATTTGATACTCAGAATGTACAATCCAGAGGATACTTCTCTCCTCAACCACAACAAAAAGAGATGTTCTCAAAAGAGCAAAAAGAAAAGCTCACAAAGATTTTAAATGGCTAATTTATTTCAAGTCGCTAGTGGCGTTTTTTTCTACGAATTTGACGCTGATGTTTCAGAAGTGAATCTTAGTTCAATTTCTGGCTGGATGGAGGCAAATCTAGGAGAGTTAAATAATTTAATTTATACTGATCTTAGTGGCGCTGGAGCAGATTTAACCCCAGAACAGGCAAATATTTATAAGCATTTATATTTAGGTCATTACTACAAAAAGAAGTCGAGAAACGCAATTAAAGCTGCGGCTGGCGGATCTGGCAGCGCGATCATTTCAATCCGAGATGAAGATAGTTCTGTTACATTCGTAAATAGTAATGAAATTAGCAAACAGTTTCGTCAAATGTCCAGAGACAATTTCGATGAATTAAATCGATTAGTAACCGCCTATAATTCTTATCAAGCTGCTCCAGTTCAAATTGTAGGCAAAAGTATGGTCAATGATGTTTTGACCTTAACTGGTACGGGGCTGCTTTAAAATATTTAAATTTACCTTTAAAAGCGCATCTTTACGGTGCGCTTTTTGTGTAAAACATAGAAAGCGCCGCTATGTCAGCATCGACTTATAATATTTACATTGAGAGAAACGTTGATTACCGAGTGACTTTAACATTAAAAGATGGCAATGGCTCTCCGATTAACGTAACGACAGCAACAATAGACGCTGAAATAAAACAAGATTATTATTTCCCAACAATTGCTACTTTTACTGTTACAAAAATCACTCCTGTTTCTGGTATTATAGAGTTAAGTTTAACGGCGGCACAAACGGCAATTTTACATCCAGGTCCGTTGAAGTACGACGTTTTAGTAAAATACTCTGACGGTTCTTTTCAAAAGATTTTGAAAGGAACTGTTAACGTAGATACTAATATAACAACTCTATCATAAGATGCCAGAAATTGTAGAAGTAATTATATCAGGCGAATTACCAGCTACAGAAATTATTATTTCTGGTACTGGCGGTCCTGTTTCTGTTGTAGAAACCGATCAATTACTACACAATTCTTCGCCTGACTTGCAAGGAGGAACAACTGGTGAATATTTCCACTTAACAAGCGGTCAGTATTCTTTTGTCACGGGCTTGTGGGAAGACAAAATTGATCCTACCAACGATGTTTTCTTTGAGAAAAGCGTAACAGTAACTGGAACGCTAATACAAGGTTCTGGATATAGTAATTATCTTACTGGTTTGCGCGTAATGGCAGATGGAAATTTTAGCGCAAATGGTGACGCGCAAGTTTCAGAATTTATATTAAAAGAAGAAACAACGGATGGTTTAAGTTACGAACTGGAATTGGGCAATTCTTCAAAAAAACTTACACTGCCGAATAATACATCTTGGTATTTTAAATTAAGAGTAGTAGCAAAAGATACAAATGGTGCAACTGCAACATATAACGCAGAAGGGGCGATTAAAAAAGGTATAAGCGCTGGCTTTACCCAAATTATTGGCAAAACAACTATAGTAAATTTAATTGACGAAATTGGATGCGGCGGCGTGAGTGTTTTGGCCAATACTTCTTATGGTTATTTGCAGGTAAATGTAGTGGGTAAACCTAACACAACTGTACGTTGGGTTGGCTATTTAAATTTAATAGAAGTAAGATAAAAATCGTGTAAATTATATAACGGGAGACACAAAAAATGGCAATTTATTATACAGGAGCACTGGTTGGTAATCAAGTAAACTTTAATACTGGTGAAGCAACGGTAGTTGCCGCCGATGTTAAACAGCATATAATTAACCAGTCAGTTACTGGTGGCGAAACTGGTTTAGTTCCCAGTAATAAAGCTGTTTTTGATTTTGGTACAGGTCTCTCTGGTTATCTTTATGTAAACGCTGGTGGATTATATCAGCTTTCAGCCTTATCTACGGGAACAGATATTGCGGCAATCAATTTAACAGGTAGAGTAAGCGGTCAATCGTTTATTGATAGCGTAACAATTTCTGGCGGTGCAGGCTTGGACCTTTCAGTTTCTAGCGACGCAATTGTTATTTCGCACACCGACACTTCAAGTGTCGCTGATCTCACAGTAAGTGCTGCCGCTGGATCTGCGATTACAGGAATTTCTTTTACATATGATACATACGGTCACGTTTTAACTTCAACTGGAACAACAGCTGTTATTGTTCGTGATCAAATTGCAAGTGGTGTAACGACAACTGCTCCTAGTGAAAATGCCGTCTATGGTCTCTCTGGAACTCTTAGACCATTAATTGATCAAGCTCTCGGAAGAGGTTTACAAAGCGTAACTGATAGCGGAAATAGCACAAGCAACGGAATTAACATTGGCGGTAATCTTGTTGTAAGCGGAAACACAATTCTTGGTAGCGATGCCTCTGATTCAGTTACTGTAAAAGCTGGTCCAGTTATTTTAGAGGCGGCAACAACTTCGGCTGACGCTCTTATTTTTGGTCTTGATGACGGTAATAAAGTTTCAGTTTACAAATCTGATCCAACAGTTTTAAGAATCGATGGCGGTCTGATTATTACTGGAAATCTTACTGTACAAGGCTCAACAACAACAATTGAAAGCAATACAGTTTCTGTTGGTGATAGCACTGTTCTTTTGAATGGAGATTTTACTGGATCTGCTCCAAGTGAAAATGCTGGAGTTGAAGTTGAGCGCGGTACACAATTAAATACAGCTTTACTTTGGAACGAAGGAACTGATCGTTGGACATTCACCAATAACGGAACAGGTTATTTTAATATTCCTGTAACATCAGAATTAACTCTTGACGCAACCACAACGAATGGAGCATCAACTGCAAATGATATTACAGTTGGCGGTTTAACTGTTTCTGGCTCTGCTCAAGCGAAAAGTGATCATTTTGTAGTATACTGCACTACCACGGATAACAGTACAACAGAAATGTTTTTAAATGGCACTAATGGCAGAATCACATTAGCCTCTAATACCGCAGCGTCTTTTAAGGGTCAAATTACAGCATTTGATTTTGTAAATGCAAAAGCAGCTTCTTGGAATTACGACTGTTTAATCGCTAATAAGGCTGGAAATTCTGCGATTGTCGGGTACGCGCATGTAACAAAAATTGGCGATGATTCCAATAGCCTTTGGGAAGTTTATGTAGATGCGGATAATACTTTTGATTCCTTAAAATTGCAAGTAAAAGGTGAAACGTCAGCGACTATTAAATGGACAGCCAGTGTAATTAGCACTGTTGTTTCTTAATAGTTGAATGACAGATTAAAAAAATTAATATAAAAGGAATATGGGTAAGTATTATCTAGGCACAGGTAATCAACAAATTAATTTCCAAGTAGTTGATGCTACTGGAGTTATAAATGATTTAAATTTAAGTGGCTTATATTTAAGCGTTACTGGCAAAGCCGCAGATGCTGATAAACTAGATAATTTCGACAGTTCATATTTTAGAAACGCTTCGAATTTAACTGGCGTTTACACTGGTCAGATTAGTGGAGGAATAGGAAACGCCGATACTCTTGATGGCTACGATAGTTCTTATTTTTTAGATGGCTCAAACATTACCGGAACTGTAGCTCTAAGTGGCACATTCACAGGTTATTATACTGGTGTATTTAGTGGCACAATTAGCCACACTGATTATATTCAATTCCATACTGGACTTGGGCTAAGTCCTGATCCTGCTGAACTTACATGGAATGATAGTCAAGGCACTATAGAATTAGGTTTAATTGGTGGCGGTTCAACTAATTTAGGACAAGATTTGGTCGCTTATGTTAGAAACGCAGAAACAGGAACGATTTCAAAAGGTCAGGCTGTTTATTTATTTGGAGCGCAGGGAGATAAAGCTACTGTAAAATTAGCCTCTAATCTTTCTGATACAACTTCATCAAGAACGCTTGGAGTTACAATTGAAGATATTACTGCTGGGCAACTCGGTTACGTAAAAAGTGTTGGTGTTGTTGACGGCTTATCTCTATCAGCTTATCAAGCTGGAGATGTTCTTTGGTTAGGATCAACGCCTGGTTCATTAACTGTTACAAAACCACAAGCGCCAAACCACATGGTGTTTATTGGAGTTGTCGAAAGAGCTAATAGTGGAAACGGTCAACTTTACGTAAGAGTTCAAAATGGTTACGAATTAGAAGAGCTTCATGATGTCAAATTAGTTAATGCGCAAAATAATGACATTATCAGATACAATGGGTCTTCTGGCGTTTGGTATAATAGCAATACTTTAGCTCTTAATGGAACTGGATCGCATTATGTTTCGGGCGATTTGGGAATTGGCACTTCTTCGCCATCCGCTAGACTTCATATTGTTGGCGCAGATAAGAGGCAGATTATTGCTTCGACAACAGATAATTCGGCGCTTGTTCTTGGCCAATGGGACGGCGCAACAAATCGTATCGAGTCTTCTACAAGAAAACTTTTAATTACTTCTTATGCTGGTGGAATTTCTTTGGGTAATAGTGGATCGGAGAATGTCCATATTAGTACGGCTGGAAGTTTGGGAGTCGGAACAACGAGTCCGGGAGCAAGGTTTGAAGTGCGTAAAACTGATGGGGGAAATGCCTTTAGGTTTGCCAATTATGTAGACGGGGTAGCTTTAGGTTCATGGGTAGGTACCTACGGCGCTGAGTTTAGAACTGTTACTAGCGGTGGCGTTAGTCATGGAATGCTTATTAACAATAATGAAGCTAATGATGCTCGGCACACCCTAGATATATCTGACTCTAATGGACTATTTGCTACTTTCACCAATGGCAAAGTCGGTATTGGGACAGCGAGTCCAGCCGCGAGACTACATGTTAACAAAAACGATTCCAGCACAACGGAAATAAATCCGGTTGTAATAGTTCAAAATGGAATCAATTCTACGAACACTACTGCTGGTATTATGTTCGCTATGTCGAGCGATAGCAGTTACCAAAAACAAGGTATTTTTACAAAATACACTAATGGTAGTTACAGCATAGGTGAGCTTCATTTTGCTGTAAACGGGGCGTTTAATTCAACTAAAGTGAGCGTTGCGGACTCTAAAATGAGAATTGCCGCTAATGGAGATGTTACTATTTCAAACAGAGTTGGTATTGGAACAACAAGTCCAACTGAAAAACTTTATGTTAGTGGTGGAAACGCTGCTATTGAATATATTTCGGGTTCAGTAATTTATACTCCTTCCGCATTAAATACATCCCCTCGTCTTACTTTGATAGGGCAGTATAGTACACCTGGCACATATAATTTTATTAGATATTGGTCTGGTGGTTCTCACGATTGGTCTGTTGGAACTGTGACTCAGGCGGTTGGAGTCAATTATCTTGCAGATTACATCTTCCAATCATACAATGGATCAGCGCATGGAGAAAGAGTTAGAATTACAAGTGATGGTAATGTCCTCATCGGCACGAGCTCCGACGGCGGGCAGAAGTTGCAGGTGGCGGGCGCGGCAGCGATTACGGGCAACCTCACCGTCAGCGGATCTGGCCCGCATTCTTTTTCTGGCCGAATATCCGTCACGAACGCGAGTGGTGCTTACGCTGGGTCATTCATAAATACTGACGCTACCACCGCTCCCGGTCTATATGTTCAGGCCAGCCGCACAACCGACTCGGCGCTGCTTGTCCGAAATGCCTCAGACTCGTCAGATTTGCTCAAAGTAACCAATAGCGGAGGTACCGTTATTGGCGGCAACCTCACCGTCAGCGGGACGGGGACGAGCAGCGTGGCGGGCAACCTCGGCATCGGGACTGCAAGCCCTATCCATCCGCTCGACATAATAAATGCTGGCGGCACGGGAATAAGCACTCGCAACGCAGAAACCAACTATTCGATTATGAGGTTGGGGACTGACACAGGCAATGCTTACTCCTTTATTCAGAATGGAAAATCTGGTTCCGGAACTACTCTAGACCTCGCTTTCCGTTTTGATTCTTCTGAGCGGATGCGCCTGACCAGCGGCGGCAACGTCGGCATCGGGACCACTGCGCCGAACAAGTCGTCATTCTCTACTGCTGTAACAGTAAACGGAGCCACCAACTCTGGCTTTGAGGTAGCGGTAGGAGACAGCCGTATCGTTGGGTTGTATGCGTCCTCAACGGTTGCGGTGCTGAACGCATTTGCGAGTGTTCCGCTGTATTTTAGTACGAACAATACTACGCAGATGGTCATCACCAGCGGCGGCAACGTCGGCATCGGAACTACGAGTCCTGGTGCTAAACTAGATTTAAATGGCGATTTTAAACATGGTCTTATATATAGATATCCACATTCGCAAATAGCTCCTGCGTTAGGATCAACTGGATGGATTAAATTAGCAACAATACCTAATAATTCTCGCGCCAAATTCTTAATGAAAAATGGTTCTGCGAATAGTGAGGAAATATTAGAATTTGACGTTTATACTACATATTTCAATAGCGGAGTATATGTTGTAATCACTCGTAATACATATAATTATCATTTAAATGAAATACAAGTGCAGGGAGCAGATGGGCAACCAAGAATTGTTTATGTAAAATGCAGAACTTCTGACTACGCCCCAACGTTTATTTGGCAAGTAGAATCTTGGTTTGGAGCGGCGACCATTCACAATATTGAAGAAACTCCAACTTCAGGTAAAAATTTTGCTATAGGCACAACTGGTTATTTTTATTCAAATTACGCGTCTGATGTGCGTTTTGATGGCCGTATTAATTTTGCAAATGGAATATGGCATAAATCTAACGATGGAGTTGAAAGATTCCACTACGGAACAAGTGGAAGTACATACTATAAAGGCGGCGGATCTGGAGCGATTCATACCTTTAGAAATGCGAGTGATGTAGATATCTTAACTCTCAATAACTCTAAAGATGCAACGTTTTCAGGTAATATTACGATTTCCAAAACTTCTCCAGAATTAGCGATTCGTTCAGCATCTGACGCTGCGGCACAAATTCAATATCTTACATTTGGTTCTCCAACTTATAATCGCGCCCAATTCCGCGTAACTTCTGGTGGCACAAGCGATGGATCAACAGAATTTTATACATTTAATGCTGGAAGCCCAACTTTATCTCAATCTTGGTCTAAAGAAGGTAATGTCACTTTCGCACAAACTGTTACAATTGGCGGCAATTTAATAATTAATGGAACTACTACTACAGTAAATTCCACAGTAACAACAATTGATGATCCCATTATCACTTTAGGCGGCGACACTGCACCAGCATCAGATGATAATAAAGATCGCGGCGTAGAATTTAAGTGGCACAATGGAACTGCCGCAAAGACTGGATTCTTTGGATTCGATGACAGCACTGGGTACTTTACCTTTATTCCAGATGCAACAAATACAAGCGAGGTATTCAGCGGAACTCAAGGCGATATTCAGGCATCTAATTTCCGTGGAAACTTGATCGGTAATGTTACTGGAAACGCATCGACCGCTGCGACTTGGCAAACAGCACGCACATTAACTATCGGATCGACTGGCAAATCAGTAAATGGATCTGCGGATGTTGCATGGACGCTGGGTGAAATCGGTGCATCTCCTACAGCTGGATCAGCTAGCATCATTACTCTCGGAACAGTTACTACTGGAACATGGACCGCTGGCATTATTGCTTCTAACTATGGCGGCACTGGTGTTAATAACGCTGGTCGAACTCTTACAATTGGAACTAACAGTGGTACGATCACATTTACAAATGCCACTACCACTTTAACAGTTGCGAATAATGGATCTATATCTGGGACAAATACTGGCGACCAAACTACAATAAGCGGTAACGCTGGCACTGCTACAACATGGCAGACTGCACGCACACTCACTATAGGATCTACTGGTAAGTCAGTCAATGGATCTGCGGATGTTACTTGGACAACGTCTGAAATTGGTATTAATAACGGCGCACTGACCCTTGCTGTATCTGGCACAGGTTTAAGTGGATCAGCGTCATTCACCGCAAATCAGAGTGGCAATACCACATTTACAGTTACTTCGAATGCTACGTCAGCAAATACGGCGAGCACAATCGTAGCTAGAGATGGTTCTGGCAACTTTAGCGCGGGTACAATTACCGCTTCAAACGTAAGTACTACCACACTTACGCAAGGTGGTACAGTCGGACATATCACTAAGGAATACACATTCAATTTAAGCGCGCAGTCTAATACGCAGTTTTTCCCAATAAGGCTTACGGGAACTCCATTAGGAGCTGGTGGAATTCACACCATTGAGGTGCTAATGGACAGTTTTGGGGGTGGCGATGCATATAATCATCATTCAGTTTTAGGAAAAGTACGCGGTAGCGGATGGACTGATCTGCCAGCATTTTATGATATATTTCATAATATGTATGATGCTGCTGAAAGATCATACTTAGGATTTTATCGCGGAACTCAAAATTGCACGGATGTTGTGTTATATGTTCGTGGCGGTAAAACATATTATGTAAAAACACCATCAACTGCTAGTGCCAGCACTACAGCATTAACTGTAGGTGATTCAGTTTTTGCAATAAAAGATTCTACCGGAACAGATGTTTCTGGAACGTCGGCAAATGTTTCATTGATGCTGAACTTGGTGACAGCTGCCCAAGGTCGCCACATCAGTAGCAATTTAGGAGTCGGCGGAAATATCTCGGGTACTTTAGCTAATACTCTTACGCTTAACACGAATTCTGGTGCAGGACTTTCCGGTTCTGCCACTTATAATAATTCTGGTGCAGCAACGTTTACTGTTACTTCGAATGCAACAAATGCAAATACTGCTAGCACAATTGTTCTCCGCGATGCGTCTGGCAACTTTAGTGCAGGAACTATTAATGCCATAGCAGCAACTGGATATTTGCCAGTTCAACTGGCATTAGTGAATAATGGAAGCGCAACAGTAGGATCAACAAGATTTAGCGCTCAACCAGATGGCGCTGGTGGATACATATCTTTCAATGGAACAGTTACCGCTAATTCGAGCGGAACTATAATAAGCGGATCATCAACTGTAACAGGAGACCACGCTTCAAGAAAAGTTGGATTGTTTCAGTATACTGGGGGAACTACTGGTACTGCTGGATTTCAATTCTTTACTGCTGATGCTGGAACAAATGCAATTTTAACTGAAAGATTGAGGATTCAGCACGATGGTAATGTTGGTATTGGAACATCGGCTCCAGGTACAAAACTGCAAGTTAATGGAGGAATGGCATTTGGATATGGATCGGATGCTACATTCTTTACGGGTACAGAGTTTGATTCGTCGAAATATCTGATACTACAGAATAACACAGACTCATACGGAAGAGTCGGTCTTGCAATAAATGCAAAAACATTTAGCGCTGCAAGCACTCCGTCTGCAAATGATGGTTGGGCCATTGATACTCCAAGAAGTGGAATCCGTTTTAGAGCATGGCTTACAGGAGATACGGATTACCAATCAAAATTTACAATTCAACATTTATTAGCGAATGCTCAAAATGCTAATGGAGATCTTGGAATATTTGCAAGAGGATTTAGCACTACTAATCCAGCATTTGTCCTTACTGGCGCTGGTAATGTTGGTATCGGAACAACTTCGCCTGGTCAAAAACTAGAAGTAAATGGAAATATTTTGGCGACTGGCCATATTACGTCATCTACTTCTACTAATATAGATCAGTTTATACGAGTAACAAATTCTAATGCTGCGAACTCGGCTTATTCAAGATTGGCAGTAAGTAATGGAAGTTACGAAGGAAGTATAGTTGTATACGGTACAGGATTTACAAATAATAACGCAGCAATGCAAAACCGCATGACAATTGCGGCCCCATTTATTTGCAACAACGTTTCTGGTCAGCATTATTGGTGGATAGGAACAACTGGCGCTGGAAATGATCCAACTAATGCAACTCAAGTAATGACCTTGACTTTGGGCGGTCAATTTATTACTCAGCCATATAATTATTCTTATAGTGCCTGGGGTGTTGATGGTATTAATACAGCATTCAGAGGAAGAACAGTTACAAATAATTCAACTACGGCTTCTGGAACAGTTGTTTCAGCTGCAATCCATTCTTTTGCTCAAAGCACTCTTGCGGCAACAAATACTGGCGTAACAACTACTGACGCCGCCACAGTTTATATTGCTGGTGGTGTCATTGCTGGAACCAACCAGACGATTACAAATTCATATGGTTTATGGAATGCGGGCAAAACAAGATTAGATGGTAACGTCGGCATCGGGACAACGAGTCCTTCGGCAAAATTAGATATCTCCGGTAATTCAGTTCAAGACGTAGGTTTAGTTAGATTCGTTAATGATTCAACGTCTGGAACATTTTTTCCAACTGCAAGCTTTATTCAAACTCGGGGTAGTCATAGCTTCGGTGTGGTTGCGGAATTTAGAGTTAACACCGCTGGCGACACTGATCGACCGACGATTTTATTCAGATCAGCGCAAGCTGCACACCAATGGCGCGTAGGTCAAGTAACTTCTGGATGGGGAACAAATGATAATTTTGGAATTGGTTATGCTGCGTCAAATGCTTCTCCAGTTGCATGGCCAACAAATTATTTTACAATTACTACCGGCGGTAATGTTGGAATTGGAGTAACTGGTCCATCATACAAACTTGAAGTCAACGGCTCATTCGCCGCAACAACTAAGAGCTTCGTAATCAAGCACCCCACCAAAGAAGGCAAAAAACTTCGCTACGGCTCACTCGAAGGTCCAGAAAATGGCGTTTATGTTCGAGGCAAAACAACTTCAAAAGTAATTGAACTGCCCGATTACTGGACAAAGCTTGTTGATCCAGATTCTATTTCTGTTCAACTCACTCCAATTGGTTCACACCAAAAACTTTACGTTGAGAAGATTGAAGATAATAAAGTTTATATCGCTAACGAGAACTTGCTAGCGAAGAGTATCAATTGCTTCTTCTATATCTTGGCTGAACGCGCAGATGTTGAGAAGCTCCAAGTTGAAATAGATGCATAACAATGGCAACTTATTATTCGCCCAAGATTGTGACAGATGGGTTAGTATTTTGTTTAGACGCCGCAAGCCGTAACGGAATATCTGCACTTGGGTGCGGAGGATTCAACGGCGCTCCGCAATTGGTTAAGAATATGGTTTCGCCGTCAGATGTTATAAGTGATTTTGGCGGCGTAAGGTTAGGCAATTTAACCTACTATACAGCTTTTGCAATAGATTATCCTGAAGGAAATTATGGTGGAGATGCTGCTGGAAGACATGGAATTACACCAGGTTTTAATGTTCGTACTGGAACTAAAACATACGACGCAAGCAGAGCGCTTCATTTATACGCTTGGAATAATGCAACTAGCGCTTGGATCGAAGGTGAATTTAATGGAGCGCGTTTATCTGGCCACTGCTATGACAATTATACTGGTGCGGAAACTGGATACGCAGCTGAACTAGCAAAATTCGTTACTGATTACAATAATATAAAAACAAAATATCCAGATGTTTCATTTGTAGTGATAGGAAGTCATAGAGCAGATAGATACAGTCAAGCAGTAAGAGACATTTTAACTGATTTGGGAAAGCCTGCTGGATATATCGATTCAGATTATATTGCTGCGCCAGAATGGATATTAATAGGCAAGCCCGGACTTGGGGCTGGAAATTACTATGGTTGGGCCTATGAAAATTACACCACAAACCCATCTCAAGTTGCGCATTTAAATTTTGGTTTGCCGCTTTTTGGTTCAAAAAATAATTATTTTTTATTTGATGGAGTAGATGATTATTTTTCAATACCGAATGTCGCATCACTGCGCCCATCCACAGAAATGACCATAAGTATGTGGATAAAAGCCATAACTAATACAGCTGGATGGAATATTTTATTCGGTCAAAGCCCATACACTGGCGGACCATTAATTTTTTTGGAAACTGGAGGATCTTTAATAAGAGCGCTTCATTACCCGAATGGGTCAGAAGTAAGATGCAATACTAATTATGCTATATCTACATCTGTATTCACTAATGTTGTTTTTACATTTAAAACTGGAGATGCAATAAGAAGTTATTTTAACGGTGTCGCCAACACCACAGCGGCTTTATCAGCAGGAACATTTTCTTATAATACTTCAAATCCCTATTTAATTGGTTATACTGGCGGTAACTGGTTCAATGGCCAAATTGGGCAAACGACAGTGTATAATAGAGCATTATCTGCCGCAGAAGTTCTTCAAAATTATAATGCGGTGAAAGGACGCTTTGGATTATAAATGAGTTATAATAATGGGCCAAAGATAGTGAATGATGGACTAGTTTTGTATTTGGATGCCGCGAATCCTAGAAGTTATTCGGGTAGCGGAACAACTTGGAGTGATTTAAGCGGCAATGGATATAATGGAGCATTAACAAATGGACCAACATTCAATGCCGCAAACCAAGGAAGTATTGTGTTTGATGGTGTAAATGACTTATCTTCTAGTACGCCAACTCCAACAATATTGCAAGGAAATCCAAACCTCACAGTAATGGGGTTTTATTATAGAACCAATAATTTTTCACTCAAGGGGTTTTGGGGTATTGGTGGATCGAATGCTGGGGGAGTTGGTCAAGGAATTTGTAATTGGAATTACAATAATACAAATCAAATTGCAATAGATAGTTGGAGTGAAAGTACTTTTACAACCGGACAGACATATCCTCTGAATACATGGATTGGTGTAGCATGGAGAAAAATTGCCGGTCCTATGACCAGAGCAAATTGCACGGTTTCAATTTTTAATGGGACCATGACTAATTACACTGGCAACTCATTAACAGTTTTAAGATCAGAATCTAGTACAAACCTTGCTATCAATTCGATGGGTGGGGTAACACTAGGGTCTATTAGTGTAGATACTGGCTACTGTGCTCCGGTAAATGTATCCAATCATTGTATCTATAATAGAGTATTAAGCGATGCAGAATTATTGGAGAATTTTAACACACTAAAAACAAGGTTTGGATTATGAGTATAGAAGGCCCAATTCAAACTAATAATAGCGGTCTTGTATTTTATTTTGACGCAAAAGAGCCGAAAAGTTATGTTGGAGAGCCGACAACAAACCTCAATCAACAAGTTTCAAATTATACTGGAACTGGTTATTCGTCTGATGGAGAGTGGACATCAGATCCTACAAGATTTACAAAAACATACGACGCTTCAATAGTTACTCCAATAGGATTTGGGGCAACATTATGCGCCGAAAGTGGAACTGCTGGATATCACCATCTAAGTAGAATGGGGGGAGGTGGAGAATCAGGAGCGCATTCAATATCTTGTTATATTAAGCCTTTAAATTCAATAACTAATTTTACAATTGGAATGTTAGGAGATGGCGGTAACCAAATATCTTTTAATCTCTCTACTAGAGCTATCACATACGGCGGGGGGATTAGTAATAGAAATGCATTCTGTGTTCCGGTTAGCGGCTTTCCTGGTTGGCTATATGTTGGTGCTAATATAGAAGGCAGATTTGGCGGTTGGGTTGGATGCGTTGGAATAAGCACTGCTTCTAGCTACACTCCAACAACACCTTATAAAGCATTTTATATTACTGGGCTTCAATATGAATACAAAGTAGCGCCAACGAAATTTACAGTTGGCACAAGATCTAACACTCAAGGTTTACTTGATTTAGTTGGAGGCTCAACTATTGATTTAACTAATGCTGGATATAACGCCTCTTCTGAAATTACTTTTAATGGATCTAGCAATTACGCAACAACTGCATCAATAACTTTAGGCAATAGTTTTACTATAAGCGCTTGGTTCAATTCATCTGGAGTTTCTGGAGACACTGTAATTATTGGAACAGACGCAAACGGTTGCGATAATTGGTTCGGAGTTTCTAGTGGATATTTATATGGATTCGTCACTCAAATAGCAGATGTTAACAACTTCACTTTTGCAGGAGCGACAGCTTTAAATAATAATCAATGGTATCATGGAAGTATTGTTGTGACCCCAAACACCGTAAAACTTTATTTAAATGGAAAACAAGATTACTCTACCACAACTGGATTTACTATTGGAGCTTGGGATGGAACTTTTTCTATTGGAAGGCGTTGTCCATCCGTAGCTCAAAGATTTTTTAATGGTAAAATAGAAACTATTTCTATGTATAATCGCGCCCTTTCTGCCGCTGAAATTCTTAAAAACTTTAACTCTCAGAGAAGCCGTTATAACGTGTAAATATATAAAGAATTTAAATTATGCCCGACATCGTAATAACTCCAAATAGGGGTACAAGCAATAACCCAAAAATTGATTTTACAGGTACTTCCGCAGGTACAATTAAGCTGGAAGTATTAGCTGATGGCACAATCGCTTGGAATGGTGCCAACGGCTCGCTTTTCAGTATCGCTGACAGTTTAAGTGGCAGCTTAATGTCGGTAAACGACATATCTGGCTTACCAGCTTTTGAAGTTTTTTCAGATAATAGGGTTATAGTCGGGCAATTTGGAGCAAGACTTGGAATTGGGACAGTTAATCCAAGTTCTAGCGCAAAATTACATATTGCTGGTTTAAATACAGCGCCACCAAATGTTTTTCTTCAAACCACTAATAGCTCAGCAAATGGCGGAATTTTTTGGAGAAATAGTAGTAACGCAACAACGTCAGCGATAGCTTCAAATTACAATGTCAGCGATGCCAGTGGAAATATTGAATTTTTAAGTGGAGGAGCTAATACTAGAATGGTTGTCGCTTCTGGTGGTAATGTTGGTGTTGGTACTACCGCTCCATCAGCCTTATTTCAAGTAGCGAGCGCAGCAAGTGGCAATTTCAGATTAGATTCTAATGGATCTGGAGGTCATTATTATCAAGCTGAGTCAAATGCTAGATTAGGTTTCGGAAGAGATTTAGTTACATCAGCTGGCCACATTTCATTTACTATGGGAGGGGGCAGCGTCGCTGCTCTTGGCTCGGCAATAACTATGCCAGCAAGTGGTCAGCTTGGATTTTACACGTCTAACGGCACTAGCTTAGTTGAAAGAATGCGTCTAGATGGAAGTGGTAATGTAGGTATTGGAACAACAAGCCCATCAGTAAAATTACATGTTCAAGGAAGTTCTGGTGAAATTTGGTTAAGAGATTCAGCGGCTAAAACATTAGTATTACAAACTACTAGTAATATACAGTATATTAAAGCGATTGATGTTGGAACTGGAGGCCTTCCTCTTGAGTTTTATGCTTCACAATATAATTTTACAACAGGTAATGTTGGCGTTGGAATAACAACCCCATCAGTTCCACTTCACGTAAAAGGAAATGGTACTTCAAATAGTTATAGAGGGGTAATTAGAATAGAGAATACTGATACTCAACAATGGGCAGGATTAGCATTTCCAGATAATGCAGCGGCGGCGTCGGATAGTCCGGCAAATAATTATTATTTTATTGGTAGAGGAAACGCAATATCTTCAAGAATATTTACCGTTCATATACCAACAGCGGCAAATTATGGATCGGGATCAGAGCCAAGATTTCAAATATATTCAAGTGGTTCTGATTTATTGTTTTCGACAGAGGCAAATACTGGAATGACTTACCTCAAGGGGAATGTTGGTATTGGCGTTTCTTATTCATATGCCAAATTGGAAGTGGAAGGTGCAAGCGCTTCATTAGGAGATGCTTCTCGCATAGTAATGTTAAGAACTACTGATGCTTTTGGCGCTAATGTGGGTCCGGGCATAGCTTTTGCGGCTAAGTCAGGTGCATCAGCAGGTTATAATTATTTTGCTTGCATTCAAGGATTTAAAGAAAACGCTACTGATGGAAATCTTGCTGGAGGATTTAGAATAGTTACTAATCCTAATGGAGGCAATCCGACAGAGAGATTGAGAGTGACATCAGCTGGAGATGTTGGTATTGGAACGACTTCAAACGGATCAAATCTTTTTACAGGGACATTTAAATTAGATGTAAATGGTAATTCACGAATTGCAAATTCAACAACAGGTTCGGCATACGGTTTAATTAAAACCACATCCAGTACGAGTGCAGCGGCAATCATACTTGAAACAAACGGTAGTAATGATCCAGTTTTATTAGCAACAGGAAGTACTTTTTCTGGAACAGGCATCAAAGCCGCTAGCACTCTTTATTTGGGCGCTTATAATCTTAATACAGCAATTGGATCAGAAGGCCCAAGTGGATATATAGTTTTTGCATCTGGAGGAACAACCGAAAGAATGCGCATTGCTGCTAATGGTAATGTTGGTATTGGAACAACCACCCCATCGGCAAAATTAGCAGTTTCATTGGATGTAACAGACTCTGACGTTGGCCAAATTCGCGCAGTTGGAGCAACTTCTGCGGCAAAAATGATAAACATTGGTTATCATACCACTGGCAACTATGGATTTATATCGTCGCTAATTGCTGGTACTGGTTATTCAAATTTATCTTTGCAACCAAATGGTGGAAATGTTGGTGTAGGAACGACTGGCCCTGCGGTAAAACTTGAAGTCAACGACTCAATAAACACAGCTCTTGGTATAAGATCGGTAAATCCAAATACTGGCACTGGTGCTCATTCTGCATTCCAACTTGGAAACGCGAATGGATCTAATGGAGCAGGGGTTGTTTTATTTGGAAGTGGATACACTTCATCTGGATTGTATCGTCAAGACGGAATGTATATGTACACCAACAGAACTGGTGGCATTACTATAGCAGTTGAAACAAACAACCCATTGTATTTTGCAACAAATAATACGGAAAGAATGCGCATTGCTGGCGACGGAAATGTTGGTATTGGATCAACAAATCCATTAGCAAAATTACATATTCTTTCAAGTACTCCTTCTGGCGTAACATCTGTATTTTCAAATTCAGATATTGTTATCGATTCAAGCACCAATTCATATATTAATTTCCGCCAAAGCGCTGATACTGGAGCATATGGAGGATTCGTTTGGACGGATAATAATCACGGTGCATATATTGTATTTAGAAATTGGCAAGGTTCTGCCGCTACTGGCGGCGATTCATTAATATACGGAACATATCAAGACCATATATTCCAAGCTGGAGGTGCCGCTACTGTAAATGGCAGAAGCGAAGTAATGCGTATAATGCAGAATGGTAATGTTGGTATAGGAGTAACAAGCCCAAGCTCTAAACTTGAAGTTTCTGGGAATGCACTTGTTTCAAAATTATTTATTGGCAGTGCGAATGCAAGTTATGATTTGTATAATAATGGTACAAGTTATTTTAACAATACAGTTAACATAAATAATGATCTTAAATTTGGTGATAAATTAAGTTTTAGAGCTATAGGTACAAATACTGTTTATTATCCTAATTCATATTGGGGGATAATGCAGCCAAAAGGAACGGTTTTATATTATGATGAAGAATTTGAATATACCTCTAATAGCATACAAGTTTATAACAATAGCGGTGGAACGGCTGTAACAATAACTAGAAAAAATAGTAGCTTTTTAGATGGTCATACTCAAGTTCCAAATTCAACTGGATATGTTTTAGAAATAAAGCATGATGCCGGAACAAGCTCTGGCGCATCTCCATATAATGGCGGTTGGTATTTCGCCACAAGTACTGGCGCTGGAAAAGCACTTCTTTGCACATTTAAAATGAAAGTTCCTTCCGGAAGGAATGTTACTTTTCATAGTAATAACACCGGAACAAGTAGTAATGTTGTATGGCTTACAAACAATGCTGGAACTGGACAATATGAAGACTATGCTATAATAGTTAACAGTGGAACCGCTGGATGGTCAAGTACTTTCTTTTTTGCTATTGATGGCAGCACAGCTTTGTTTTATACATATCTTGCTTCAGCAACTGTGTATGAACTTACAAATGTTAACGATAAAAATATTGGTGGAAGTTTAGGAATTGGTGTTAATAGTCAATTTAGCAATTGCCGTTTATCTTTATCTAGTGGAAATACTGCTCGTTTTGGCATATCTGATGGCACTGTTACTTCTAATATGTGGACGACAAGTTCCACATTTTATGTTTCTACAGAAACTAACCATCCAATACAGTTTATTACTAATGCGCAGAATAGAATGATTATTACTGCTGGGGGTAACGTTGGCATTGGAACAACAAGCCCAAGCTCTAAACTTGAAGTTAACGGCACTATTAAAGATCAATATGGTGATTTGCGCACTATTCCAGAAAATGCCAAAACTGCTGCATACGTTCTTGCCGCATCTGACACTGGCAGATTAATCACAATTACTACTGGAGGAATAACAGTTAATTCTGGCATATTTAGCGTAGGTCAAGTAGTTACAATTTATAATAATTCTGCATCTAGTCAAACTATCACGCAAGGAACAAGCGTAACAATGTATTTGGCTGGTACAGCCACAACTGGCAATAGAACATTGGCGCAGCGTGGTATATGTACAGTTACTTGTGTAGCTTCAAACACCTTTGTCGCTAGCGGAAATGGATTAACATAAGCCTAGAAAACAATTCAAATTGTATTATAATTAAAAATGAGCGCTGTAATAGCATCAATAATTGGCACGGCGGCAGGGGGCGACGCACCAATAGTTATGTGGTACTATCCTGGGGCCACAGGAGATTACTGTAGTGGATGTGGTGTAAATGATAGTTACTCTTATTCTTTTGGAATTATAAGCGGCACCAATATAAGTTGGGAAATTCATTACGCCTCTAGCAGCGGTCTATGTTCAAGTGGTTACACCATAGCTAATTCAGGAACAATTACAGGTCAGGCGTATTACTTTCAATCATATGCATTTTACACTCAGGGAGAAGGCTTTTATAGAGTATCTGCATCTAATTCTACTAGTTCTTTTCTTTCTGGATGGACAAAAGTAAGTAGTGTTTGTTGTTATTATGAATGTGGTTGTTACGCTTATCCAGGAGGCCCGCTGGGTGGTTGGGGCTGCTATGATTGCTCTCCAACTTATGAGTGTCCAGCTTGCGAATATGATTGTAGTTGCGATAACTCATTTGGTTATGGAACAGCTGGATGCAATTGCGATTCAGAAGAAAATGCGTGTGCTTGGTGTTGGCCAAGTTGTCCATATGGACAAACTTGGTGTCCAACTTATGAAACGTGTCCATGTGGAGAATCATGCGAACCAGGGTATTCTCAAGAATGCAACACACTCAGCTATGGATATTCCTATCAACCTCCTGGTAGTTGCTAACTTTTAATTTAAATATTAAAAAATTTAAAAAACAAAATGAATACAGATTCGCAAAAAGCTAGTGATAATCTGACTCAAGAAGAGTATGAAAAAATAAAGCAGAAATATGAAACTGAAAATCTTAATGAATTTCCTTCTGTATTTCAGCAAGCTCGCAATTTAGCAAAGCAAATGTGGGTTAGTGGCATTGATAAGGCCAAAGGTAGACCATTTTTATCAAGCCCTGAAAAGGCGGCGGCGAGAATGGCAATTTGCGAAACATGCGAATTTCTGAAAGAAAATCGATGCGTAAAGTGTGGATGTTATATGAGCGCGAAAATTCATATTGAAAGCTCAGGTTGCCCAATTAATAAATGGGGAGCGGAGCTTCAAAAACTTAATTCTCCAGAAACTGTCGAGGCGATCTCAAGAGCGCCAGAAAGGAGAGATCCAAGAGTGGATCTCGAAAAATTACCAAAAAAAGAAGCTGACGAAATGCAAGAATTAGCTCAAGAAGCTCTAAACTACGATGGTAGATTTGGCTATAAACGTAAACAATACAAAGCTACAATCGGGGCAGATAATATAGTAAAAATAATTGAAATTTTTAAATTAGGGCCAATGGCAAAAAGAGTTCACGACATGAGCGTTACTGATCCAAGAGATCAAGTTCGTTTTAATAAACTTATCGTTGACCATCAAAAACCAGATATGCCTAAAATATTTTCGTTTAAAAAATTTTATTTTCATTTGATCCCGGATAGAAATGGATTTAAGATTAATAAAATTGACCCGAATAATATACCGCCAGATTTTCCATCTGATATAAAACTGCCTCCGCTTAAAGATTAAGGCAATAAAAAACCCCCGATTTCTCGGGGGTTTTTAGTTTATGGTATTTGTGTATTGTTAGACGGTTGTTGCTACGAATACGCCGTTTGTAGTATCTTGTGGCGCACCGATCTGAGTCGTGAAGACCAGATCAACACTCTTGTTATCACCGATTGAGCTTGAGAAGTTTTCGCTTACAAGCTTGCAACCTTTGACCTGATAGCAGATCTTGTCAGTTCCAGAAGGATCTTTGAACTTGAAAAGCAGGGTCTTGGTTTCGTCGTTATTTACGAGATCGATCAAGTTGCCAGCATTTCTAAGGTCAGCGAGGGTAGCTGAAACATTTACAGTTACTTCGATGGGGAAGTCGATAACCTTTGCGAAGCCGAAGCGGGTGCCGAGGCGTTGCAGAGTTGTACGACCAATTGGAACTTCAATTGAGAAGGACTGAATGTGCGCTGCGGTTCCACCTGCTTCGGTGCCTGTAGGCATGTCAGTAAGTACTGGGTCAGCGAGTTCCATTACAATGTCACCAGGACGAAGAGCGGAAATACCAATAAGACCGCTGTTTGGTGTTGGAAGAGTAAAACCATTTGCTGTAGGAGCACTTGTTTCTACGGTTAATGCAGGAAGTGTTCCCTGATTACCCGAAACAACATTGATGTTCAGACCTTCTACTGAAACTGAAACTGTTGGAAGATTACCTACAGAAGCTTCAAGGGAATAGTTTGTAACGAATCCGTTGCCGATAGAGATTGTGCTGGCTTCAGCACCAGTAAATGTTGAGTTAGCAACGCTGTCAGCGTCGTTACCTTCTGGAGCAGTAAAGATGTGAAAGTTACGGCCAGAAAGTGTTGATGTGTCAGCTGTTTGAGTGGAGTCAATAAGACCCGAAATGAAAGAACGAGTGGTTCCAAGGCCAGTGCCTACGCTGAAACCAAGCGCTGTTTCGTTATTACCTGTGTGCAGGTAATAGGTGAAGTCGAGATTAATTGTGGGGGGTTCAAGAATGATAGCGTCAATACGGGCAAGATTTCCGAATTGATTAACGTCTTGGCGAGCTACGGAGAAACCGTAGTTGGCCGATTGTACACGGTGAAGCTGCTTAATTTTATTTGCGGCGTGGGTTGCTGTTGGAACAAGCGTACCGTCGCTAACAAAGAGAGCCTCCGATTGGTAAATTACTCTATTGCGTGCCATAGTTTAAGAAGGTTTGAAATACTTTACATTTTTTTAGTTATAAATGGAATATTTAAGCTCTTGGGTATCTATATTTAATAATATCAAAATCAAGAAATCCAATGTATGATTTAGATGATCCCCTTGTGTCTTTGAATTTAGATACTGCGACTTCATCAATAAGAAGTTCAGCAGAAGCATTGCTTACATTTTCAAAAGTATATGGGGGTGTTTTAATATCGCCAAATTCATTTAATGGATATTGGGTAAAATCTTTCTGTTTGAATGATCTGTTTTTAGAATCTGCGAACAAAGAAAGCACTCCATCTAAACTATAAGGATCATCTGCAAAAACTACGCATTTTATAAAGGCTTTTGTTTCGTCCTCGCCGCCAAAAGAAAATGGGACATTGGCGATAGAGTCTGTATTGATATAAATCGCTGGCAAAGCATTGTCATAAGGCGGTAGATATGTTGAGCCGCTCCAAGGAATCTTTTCGTTTGATTTTAAATTATTCTCTAAAATTAAGTCTTCTTCGTTTTCGTTTGAGAAGTAGATATTAAAATCTTTTACGGCAAAACTACCAGTAACATTAGCTCCGCTATTGATGCCAGAATAGATTATTCTGCCATTAAGAAAGTCTATATGCCTATTGGTATTTCTTGGAGTAAAAACCGAATTAATATAAACGCCGCTTGGCACGTTTGCACCAGTTATAGAAGAATCATAAACCCATTGTTTATAAGCACTTCCAAATATTCTATATCCCGTAGGTAATCTAGGGTCAGAGTATTGATAAAGTTTACCTGTTTGGTTTGTGTAAGCTTCGCCTTTATATAAAAGATAGTGATCTAGCCAAATAGCAAACGAAGTTGCGACATTATGTAGATATTGAGGTTTCATTTAATTGTGAGAATTTTTGTTCGTATTTGGACAAAATCAGACTTATATATTTTACATTTCTGAATCTGCTTTTCTTTTTTAATTTTGCTTGTGTTTGCAATCCTGTGCCTGAGCGAGACGTTGGCAATTCTCCACGAAGATCATATAAATATTGACCTACTCCAGAAATACCAGTTTCAATGCCTTTTGCCCAAGATCGACCTGGTGCCCAAGGCATTGGGCTTGCCTCCCAGATATCTTCTTTTGCGGGCATAAAAATTGTCCAAAGAGCCCCGTTATCTATCAGACCAGAAAATCTTATAGAAGTTTTTCTAAATTCTTCTAAAACTTTTTCAATAGGCTCTGAACCTTCTTCAAATCCTATATAAGAAAAAAGATTACCATTTCCCCCAAGCGTTTCACTTATATTTTCGGCGGTTGGTCCAGCTAAAATTTCTTTTGTTACGGGGTGATTAAGAAAATCCTTTATCATTTGATTTTTTATTATTTCAAAATTTTTAATTATAGTTTTTTCAAATTCGGCCTTTAGAAATTGAGCAGAATCTTTCGCTATTTTCTTTTCAATATCTTTGGGAAAATTTGCCATAATTACTCGTTAATTGGAGTAAGCAGAAACGAATAATATCTTGGACCAAAAATACCATTTGGTTTATAGTCTGATGTGATATCATATCTTCTGCCATCAAATTCGATCTTTTTTGCTTCTTTTAAATAAGGAAAAGCGTCAGCGCCAACTTTGATTTTTACTGTTCCTGCGGGATACATCATTCTCTGCTGATTAACAGCGCCAGCGTAAGGAATTTTTTGATTTGAAATGTAGCTGATTTTAGCTTTAAAAGTATATGATTTTGTTGTATACGTTGGCTGGTTTACGGCAGAATTTGTGTCTGCGCCATAAAAACCATTGTAAGTTGAAGAGGTAGTGGCGATTACCACTTCCGGATTCATGATAACGGTAATATATCGGGCAAACGTTTCAAAAACATCGTCAAAAATGCTATTAATATAATCTTTCTGAGAAGCCGATATATAGGAAGTCGCCATATTTTACTTTACACTTTCTACGCTTAAATTATTATATAGTAAGGCAAAAGGTATGACGGGCAAGGAATATTTTAACGATAGAGTAAAAGTGAACACCTCTGACTTGTTCAAGAGGATGCTTATTATTTTAGAAGATATTAAGCATGAGCATGATAGGCAATTTAACCTGCTTTATTCTTCTTCCCCAGATTCCTTTAAGCCGGTTGTCAGACAGGCTAATTACCTAGACGAAGAAAAAATGACTCTTTATAGAAAGCGTGTTTTGGATATGGGAAATGAAGCTATCCGAAAGATTATTTCTGAAATGGAAAGCACAAGAGTAGAATTTCATCACACCTTTAAACAATGAAAGAACTATTTAGCTATACGGTAAAAATAAACAAGGAAGTCGAAAAGACCGAAACAAAAGAAGAAAACGGTCAAACGATTACTGTTACACAAAAGGTAAAAGAGGAAGTTCCTGTTAAGATTATTATCAAGCAGCCTTCTCGCAGAAATCTTGAAGACGCTGAACTTCAGTTCAGTATCGAAATGTCCAACTGCATCAAGAAGGGTATTTTGACAAAGGGCATGTTGGCAAAAAAATATTCTGATACAGGCGGCCTTCTTTCCGAAGACGATGGAAAAGAGCTTGTTTCTTTGTATGCAAAGTTAATTGATTTTCAGCATGAAATGACAAGATTAACTTCAAAAAGCGAGCCAGATAAAGAAGCTATAACTGCTTTAGTGGAGACAATGACTATGACAAGAATGCGTATTGTCGAATTGGAGTCTTCGTACAGAACTCTTTTTGAGAATACAGCAGATACTATTGCTCAAAATAATGTCATCAGGTGGTTTTGTTTGCACATGGCTCATTTTCAAATTTTACCAGATGGTCAAATCGAACCATTTTTTAAAGGCTCGTCTACAGAAGAAAAATTAGCAACTATGCACGACATGGATGAAAGCGGTGATGAAATTTATGCTAAAGGTTATCGTAAATTAGCGACTTTTATTTCATTCTGGTATTTTAGTAAAAATGCCAAGAGAGAAGATTTCGAAAAATTAGATAATGACATCGAGACAGGAAAGTTTGACTAATAGTAAATTATTCCTGCTTTTTAATGAAATTATAAAGGGCTATTCTAAGAGAAGGTTTAGAAATAGCCCTATTTTTATAAAGCATCTTGGAATAAGTGAAAAGGCTTTTTTTGACTTTAGATTTCAAGAGTTTTATGATTATGCTATTGCTTCTGGTATTCCATGCGAAGATGACGCTCTAAAAAGAGCTATAGACGAACAGTTTTGGTCAAAAAAAGAAGAGGAAGAAATAACTGTTTCAAAAAATTATATAGATAGATTAATTCTTACAAAAAAGAATCTAATAAGAAAATTAGAAATAGAGGCTATTTCTACGCAGATTGATGAAGAAAGAAAAAAGCTTGCAAAAAAAATCTCAGAAAGAAAAGAGATATTAGGCAAAACTGCTGAAGAATATGCGAGTAATAGATCCAATGATTACATTATATACGAATCTCTTTTTAAAGATGAGTCGTTAAAAGAACGTGTTTTTACTGAAAATGATTTTGAGGAAATGACTTATGAAGATCTTGTGGAGTATATTTTATTTTTTAATGAATATATGGACGAATTTAAAGAATATCATTTACAAAAAATTTCTCTTTTAGATTTCTTCCAGCCATATTATCTTGTTTTGGATCAACCAATGCAACTTTGGGGCAAGCCTATGGTTCAACTTAGCGACTTTCAAGTTAGGACAACAATTTACGGCAAAATATTTAAAAATGTTTTTGAAACTAATGAAAATATTCCCGACAATGTAAGGAATGATCCAGATAAACTTTTTGAATATACTGATAGGAGCAAGGCAAAAAAGAATTTTGAATCCAAACAGAAAAACAAAGATAAGGCTAGTGCCGAAGCTGTTTTTGGAGCGACTAAAGAGGAAATAGAAGAAATGAAGGGAGTAGGGGCGAAGTCTTTAAATCAAGTTATGAAAGGCAAAAAGATGATGAATATGGAAGAGCTTATGAAATTGCATGGTGACGCCTAATTTTTGAGTGTAAATATCTCAAAAGGTTAAAGGATGCCCAAAGGTATATCAGTTCCAGTCACCCAGTCTGGTTTAGAAACTTCTATTAATCAGGCGGTTAAGAATGTTGGTCCGATTAATATTCCAGCAAATATTGATCCATCCGCTTTTAAAAATCTAGCTCAACCTCTTGGTCGAGTAAGTGGACTAGCAACAGAGTTTGAAAAGTCAATTGCGGCATCAAATGCCCGTGTTTTAGCATTCGGAGCTTCAGTAGGAATTATTAATGGCGTTCAAAATTCTTTTGCAGAATTAGTAAAAACAGGTATAGAAGTACAAAAAACCCTTGCTGATATCGCCGCTATTAGTGGACAGGGAGGTAAAGAATTAAGTAAGTTTGGAGACGAACTATTTAATATTGGCAAATTAACTGGCCAAACATTTAAAACCGCATCACAGGCTGCACTTGAATTTTCTCGTCAAGGCTTGGGAGTTCAAGAGACGCTTAAAAGAACAAGTGACGCCCTTACTTTAACAAGATTTACTACGTTAAGCGCATCTGAAGCTGTTGATGTTTTAACTGCCGCAGCTAATTCATTTGGCGAAACTGGAATTACAACTGCGCAGATCATTAATAAATTAGTTGCCGTTGACACAAAATTTGCTGTTTCAGCTGAAGATTTGGCAAATGGCCTTGCGCGTGCAGGCTCAATCGCACAGGAAGTTGGGGTATCATTTGACGAATTAAATGCGGCAATTACAGTAGCTCAAGAAAGAACTGCCCGTGGTGGCGCGGTTATTGGCAATGCGCTCAAAACAATTTTTACAAGATTAAGAAGCGATGAAACAGTAAAAGCTTTAAGATCAATTGGCGTAGAGTCTTTAAATGCCCAAGGAGGATTAAAAGGAGCGGTTCCAATTCTTGAAGAGGTCTCTAATAAAATTAAAACACTTTCAGAATCAGATAGAATTCAGATTCTAGAGTCAGTAGCTAGCAAATATAATATCAATATTCTTTCAGCTATTCTTAACGATCTAAATGATGCAAATAGTAAATTTGGACAAGCCGTAGCGGTATCAGCTGGAGCAAATACTCAAGCTTATGAAAGACAAATAGAATTAAATAAAGCTCTTGCGGCAGAATTGAATCGTGCTAGCGTTTCTGCAACACAACTTTTTAACAAATTATCAGAAATTGGCGTAACTGATAGTTTAGCAAACTTATTAAAATTCGTAAATAATCTTTTAGAAGGTTTTAATAAAATTTTAGATTCAGAGGGTATAGGAGGAAATATCGCCAAAGGATTAATAAAAGGTATTTCAGATGTATTTTTTACTATTGGATTGCCAATTATTGGAGCGATATTCATCAAACTTACAAAAGACATTGCTCAGTTTGGCGTCGAATCATTAAAAACAATCTTAGGAATAAATCAACAAGTAAAGGAGCGCCAAGCTCTTGAACAAGCGGTAGTAAATACCCTTATAAAAGATCAAGAAATAATGGCGACCATTCTTGCTTTAAGTGGTAATCGCGCAAAACAAGAAGAATATTTACTTGGAGTATATAATCGTCAATTAGCCGCTTTGCAGCAAGTACAATCAATTGCAACTGGGATAACTCCTGCGTTAATGGCAGGTGGGTTGACAGCTACAAGCGGACAAATCAGAAAGCGTGCCGCTGGTGGATATTTACCTTCTAAAGAAGCATCTGATGTTCGTCGCGGAGTTGGTGGCGCTAGCGCATCTTCAAAAGTAGTTTCTATTCCTAATTTTGCATTTGGCGGCGGTAAGCGAGGAACAATGATCGCCAATACCAGTGAATATATTGTTCCAAATTTTGCAAATGGGGGATCAGCAATCTTTAACCAAGACATGGTTAAATCTTATGGCCTACCAGCAGGAGCAAAGAAAATTTCAGCTGCTGGTGGTTATGTGCCAAATTTTGCTCGTTATGTTTACGACGCCGATAGGATTGAATCAGATAAAAATTCTTTGTTAAAAGCTATACTGACATCGCAAGTTAAAAAGAATCTTTTAGTTGGCCCCGCTGGATCTGGTAAGTCAACTTATGGTTCTTCTCTTGGTTCTTTTATAACAAATGCTAGTCAATTAGCAGACGCAACGGAAATCGACATTCTTTCAGGAGCGGCAAGAACAAAAGACGGCGGAATATCTAAAAACTTTCAACAAATTGCAGACGCGGTAAATGCCTCTGGTGGGAAAATTTCATATTTATATACTGGCAATATGGATATTCTTTCCAGAAGAACTGGAAGAATTGGAACTGGCCCACAAGAAGGCGACTTAAGAAGTAAAAAGCAAATTGCCGGGTCGATGTATGCGCCATTAAATCAATTTGATTTTATTTCACAAGTAAAAAATAAAGCTAAAAATTTTGAAATGATTCGGGGGGCCAAGGGCTATATCCCAAATTTTGCAGATGCCGAAGGATTTAATATTGCTTATGTTTACAATCCAAATTCTGGACAAAAACCATATGTTGGAGCGGCAGATAAACTAGTATATGACGAATCAAGACCTGTTACAAAAAATAATACTTATAGAAGCCCTAAGTTTCAAGCCTTGATTAATGCTGGTGTATATACAAAAATAACTGATCCAAAAGAACTGGCAAGAATAAAAAATCAGAAAGAAACAGAATTGTCTCAAAGAAGGCAAGCCTCTTCTTTTGGTCCTGGTAAGTCGGCAGCAATGTTAGTTCCTGATTCAAATTATGAGCCAAGTTTCGCTGAACCAAAATCACCAGAAAATCAAATTTATAGTTTAGTAAGATTCCCAATTTATGGAGTTAATGAAGAGAGGCTAAACAATATTCCTAATAAAGTTTCTACTGCAAAACGTAGGGTTCCAGAATTTAAAAAAACACTCAAGGATGTTGTTGATAATTTAGGTATAAATTTTGCAAGTACTTTAACTGGAAGCGAAGTATCTGAAAATGTTTATAGTCAGGCTTTTACAAAAAGCTATGGGGCAAAACAGGCTTTAGATGGTTTAGCGGGAGGATTATTTGAGGCTTCTGTAAGATCATTAACTTTCCCAGAGTCTATTAGAGAAAAGAATGAAAATTCATTAGACTTTCCAAATTTAAGTTCAGAAGCTGGCCAAATATTAAAACATGTTTTTAATATCGGCGCAGAGTCTTCTGCTGATTTAAAAGGATCTAAATCAGATTCTATTAAAAAGAAATTCGCCTCTCAAGTAATTTCTAACGGATTATTTTCAGAAATTAAAACTGCCGCAAGAGGCTATGTGCCAAATTTCGCTAAAGAAGACCCGCTTACTGATGCAGTAAATAGAGAATTAGCTGCTGGTTTAAATCCAAATCAAATTCGTATAACTCAAGATGGAAAATTAAAAAATTCAAAAAATCCATATGGCCTTGCTGTTATAAATACAAGAGATGAACCTAATGGAAAGATACCAAATTTTGCTAAAAACGAAGATAAAATAAGAAAACAAACATTGGGAAGTGGCATAGCGCAAGGCCCATTACTGCCAAAAGGTCAAGTGCCTATTCCACAAAGTGCCGAAGAAGCTAGTAAAGCTCTAGGCAGAGTGTCAAAAGCAGCAGAGGAAGTATCTTCGTCAAACGATAAATTTAGCGCGAATATATTAAAAACATCAGCTATATTTGGCGCTTTGTCGAGTGCTAGTTATATGTTAGAAGGAAGTTTAAAAGAAACTGACAATGCATTGTTAAAATATACAAAAGGTCTTACTGATACTGCGCAAAAAGCTTCTTTAGGTTTAACTTTAGGAGAAGGCTTCAAACCAATTTTAGATAGTTTAGGGGGCAAATTGCCTGGGGCCGTTGGTGCTTTTACTAAATCGTTAGCTGGGGCAACTCCAGTTATTGGATCAGTTATTGGAGGAATGCTTGGTTTAGCTGACTTTTTAGAATTTATAACGACTCAAGATAAAAGAGCAGGAGAAGCTTCTGGTAAAAAATTTACAGAAGGATTAAGTGGACTTAGCGAAGCTGACCAAAAGAAACAAATTGAAAGCAGATTAGCGGCTTTATCAAAGGCTGAAGATCAAGCTAATAAAATATTAGAACCAGCCAGAGAAAATAGAGCCGCATTTAGAGCGTCGGGAATGATGGGCGCTGGACTTGGGTTTGCGGCTACTACAGAAACGCCAAAAACAGAAGAAGGCAAAAAGGCTCAAACTGACTTGCAAAAAATTGCTGGAGAAAGAGAAGCTTTACAAGAAAGACTTAAATCTTTAATAGATTCAATAGCCAAAGGAAGAGAGAGAGAAACAAAAGCGCAAGCAGAAACTGTGGCTCAAATAAATAGAAGAGTTAATTTGCAATCTGTATTGAATGAGATTATTATAGCCGGTTTACGATCAGAAGATAAATTTTTAAGACAACAAATTACACAAAGAGGACAATTAATAGCTCAAAGCGCCATGCTTACAAAAGACGAGCAGGAAAGAAGACAGTATAATATAGAAAGAGGATCTATCCAAAAAAAGATAAATAATTTAGAGCAAGAAAATTTAGTTTATGTTTTGTCTCAAGTTAATTCAAAATCAGCAACTGCTTCGTTAGACGAAAAGGCTGCAAAAAGTTTAATAGATAGATTAAAAAACGCTGAAACGATTGCTGATTTTGAACAAGAAGCTGCGAAATTGGGATTAGAAACTGGAGGAATATTAAAAGATATTTTTGATACAGCGAAAAAAACTAAAAAAGAAAAAGAAGTTCAATTAAAAAGATCTCAAGCCGAGCTTCGTGTTAATTATGAAGCTAAAAAAACAAATGATTTAATGACGGCTACTTTTGAGGCTCAACTTTCTATATTGGATGATAGAAGAAAAACAACACAAGAGATCGCCGACATAGAAAAAGCTTCAAGAAGAGATCAGGAAAAGTTTGAAAGAAATAGGCCGTTAAAAACATTAGAACAAAATATAGCAACTCAGCCATTTGCCACAGTAAAACAAGAAGCACAACTAGCAAAATTAAATGCTGAAACTAAGTACAAAAACGAATTGGCGGATATAGAAACAGAAAAAGAAGACAAGAAAACAAATGCATTTAAAAAAGTTCAATCAAGTTTGAGAGATTATGTTTCTAATTCAAGGTCATTTACTGATGCGCAAAGAATATCAGCTTTATATTCAATAGATAATGCAGAAAATACAGAACAATTAAAAAGCGCTCTTGGAGATTTAAAGCCAGAAACTGATGCACAAACGATATCTACCGCAAAACTTTCAGAGGCTCTTAATAATTTAGATAAAGTCTATCAATCAACTACAACTGCCGCCGACGCATTTGCCTCAAGAAGAAGAGGAGAATTGCAAGATCCAAAAGATACGGCTCAATTTTTACAAGATACATTAAAAGAACAAAATCCTCTGAAATACGGATTAATGCAAGGGTTTCAAGATATATCAAAAGAATCAGATGCATTCGCAATAAACTTTGGTAAAACTACAACTTTAGCTTTTAGAGATGGGATGAGAGATGCTCTTTCTGCGGCCATATCTCAAACAGAAGATCTTGGTACGGCTTTGCAAAGTGTCGCTATGAATTTCTTAAAAACTATGCAGACTCAGTTTTTACAGAGTGCAGCTAATAATGCTATCCTTGGACTGCAAGGGGCTTTTCCTTCTGTTTTTAATGGAACATTTGGAGCAGTAAAGAATTCAAAAGGAGGTCTAATTAGAGCTTATGCTGGTGGAGGATTTGTTACTGATGGCAGTGGATATAGAGATGATGTTCCAGCAATGTTAATGAACGGCGAGTATGTAATAAGAAAATCCGCTGTGAAAAAATATGGTAAAGATATGTTTGATAAAATGAATTCTGGTATGGAAATTGGAATGGCTGATGGCGGAATTTTTCTTCCTGGCGTTAGGGGCGGATCAGCAATTGGCGGCTATCGTGATCTGACTGCTTTCGCAAATCAAACTACAACTTCTGGAATAACTGATATTTTAGCTGGAACAGCTGGATCTGCATTTATTAATCTTGAAGATCAAAGTCAAAGATTATCTAGATTTGGATTATTAAATGAAGATACAATAAATCAAGAAATTAAATCCGCGCAAGAGCAGGCTTTAAATATAGTTAAAGAAAGAGAAGCTTATAGAACACAGCAAAGAAAAGCACTTCAGCAACAAGTTGTTGGAACAATACTCTCTGCTGCAATTTCTTATGGTTCTAGTAAATTAGTTCCTCCGGGACCAAATACTAGAGTTGGTATGGAAAGGGCTGGCGCTCCACCGGCATTAGCGCTCAGATCTGGTTTAGGTAATGCTTATGGAGGTTTAATTCGCCGTTATGCATCAGGCGGCACAGTTGATGATATCCCTGCTTTATTAATGGGCGGTGAATATGTTCTGAATAAGGAGACGACAAGAAAATACGGTAAACAATTTTTAGATTCTATCAATCGTGGTTCTGCTCCAAGGTTTGCTGACGGCGGCATGGTTAGCGGCGAATCAATGGCCGACAAGGTAGATAAAATATCCAACAAGCTTGAAAGCGGCGCTTCGTCTGCCAATGTAAGTATTAATATTAATGTTACTCAAAATGGCATGGCACAAACATCAGTTGAAGGTAATTCAAAGCAGGATGGTGTTGATTACAAGAGATTGGGCGATCAAGTTAGAGCTTTAGTCGTCGAAGAAATCGCTTCTCAAAAGCGTGTTGGCGGCATGCTAAGAACATAACATGAATTCATCAATTTCGAATTATGAAAATAGTTTATATCTTAGCGGCCTTAAAATATACGGGGTCTCAGATGTAAATTTTGGTTATCAACTGCCAGTTGATCATATCAGCGTTTTAGGCCATAGAAGATTCAGAACCGCAACTTCTGGTCCACCGCAAAACTCGTTAAGCGTTCAAAAATATCTTTCGCCAAATGATTTTTTATTGAACATGACTGGACTGTCTCCGATTAGCGGAGGAATATTTTATAATAATTTAAATTATAGCTTCAGACAAGCGTATTTAAATTCTTATTCAGTTTCATGCGCGGTTGGCAACTTTCCAAC
>Ga0315909_10001436_pt1 | contig 32339 bp, 45 predicted proteins | sample LakEriMetagenome_11_FD_203527 | JGI IMG/M metagenome (GOLD analysis project Ga0315909, IMG submission 203527) | Freshwater fungal communities from buoy surface, Lake Erie, Ohio, United States - Buoy 2 MA125 | ecosystem: Environmental > Aquatic > Freshwater > Lake | place: USA: Lake Erie, Ohio... | reverse complement strand
AGCTATCGCAGAGGTTGTCAAACATTCTGCGACTGCACAAACTAAAAAAAACAATGGCTTATTATCCATCGGGTTGCGACTCAAACATCGCAGACCACGTATGCGGAACTTGCGGAGTCGAATTATCGCGCGTACGTTCTGTCGCATTCGTAAACAAACAATACTACCCAACACTTATAACTGACCTTGAAGATAGTTCATTATGGGCTGCTGGTATTGCATCTGGAAATATTTATATTTACCCGGAAGTGCAAGGCGAATTTGATGGTGGCACACCTAACATGGGTCAGGGATATGGTGATACTGAAGAGCAGCTAAATAGCTACACTTACATGTTATCATACAAGGATCCTAACTATGTAGGCAACCGCGACCATTTTAACACAATAAAAGGTTCACGTAATTTTCACGTAGCTTTCAGAAGTGAAACTGTGATTTCAATTAGTGATGAGCCTTGTACTATTGTACCAAAAAATCCAATTGCTAATGACTTAAAGTTAGAGCGTACATGGGATATTGAGGTAAAATGGACATCGGAAAACTTCCCTGCTGAAGCAATTACACCAGACAACGTATTTACCTGTTACGTACCATAAATTGATTTAGAAACCCCGTAAGGTTTCATCAATTTTAAACTAAAAAAAAATGGCTTACTACCCAAGTAATTGCAATGAAATACCAACACATCAATCTTGTACTTGCGAAGCAGAAATGGGTCGCGTTAGAGGTGTTGCGTTAATACATAAATCATTTTATAATCAAGTAGCAATTGATCCTGAAAATAGCATAGTTTGGCAAGCAGGTGTTAATTTGGGAATGATTGTATTATTACCGGAAACAAATGGCGAATATACTGCCGAACCAATCAATGGCCGAGGTTATGGATATAGTGAAGAAACATTTGTAGCATTTAAACATATTGTAACTTATCAAGATCCCGATTTTTATGGCAATGTAGAGCATTACAATGCGATAAATGGAAGCAGAAATTATTATCTTGCATTTATAACTGAAACTATATTGCACTTGGCACAACGGCCTTGTAATTTAATAGTTAATTTACCTATAAAAAATAGTGTGAAAGATGATGTGTTGTACACTATTACTGCACGTTGGACACACGATTTATTACCTCAACAATATTTGAAGCCTGATAATGTATTTGTATGCAACATTAGCACTAATGTTTATGGAGCTTCATTTGACAATAGTTTTGATGATTCATTTGACAATCCTTAATAATGTCGCAAAAAAATAGAGCGCAAATGCTCATAGATATTACAACTAATATCTTTAATAACGTAATCAATTTTATTACCGGGCAAAACGCGCAAGATAGGTTTGTAAACTTACTTGATAGCAGCCCAAATATATTAAGTGATAAAGACCAAACTGATGGGTATGTGGGAACAGATTCAAACAATGAAATGTTATCCATTTATTATAACGAAAATGATAGTCGCGCTAACATTATAACAAAGAGTGTGGCTGGATTATTAGTGCCAAATAAATTTTATCAAATTAACGATGCGGTTGGCAGTACAATAACATTACAAGTATGTGCCGAAAATGCATTTATATTGCATGACTTTGCTATTGATGTTCAAACGGGCGAAATAGGCACATATGATATAACAACTGATGTGTTTATACCAATAGTAGTTAGTGGCACACCCGACCTACAACAAGTAACAACTGCTGGTGCTACAACGACAGTAGGTGTAACTGTTGACAATGGAGCAGGAGAAAGCATAGATATTAAGCACGATTTAATAAACATTAATAATGCTTTAGGTACTGCAACAATAACATCGCCAACACTTACAACTGCAACCGAATTTAGAATTCCCGACAAGGTAACAAGCCCGCAAACCTTTGCGATGTTGAGTGATATTACTGGTGGTAGTGGTGATGTTGTCGGCCCTGCTTCGGCAGTAAGCAACAACATAACTTTATTTGATGGCACAACGGGTAAACTTATAAAGGATGGTGGAGTAGCATTGTCGGCACTTGTACCATACACTGGCGCAACTGCCGATGTTGACTTAGGCAATAATGGACTTGATGCTAAATTTGTAAAGATTAAAGGCACTGCAGGCAACGGGCATCTAAACCTTAAACATCAATCATCAGCAGCAACTGCAGGCGGCAGCGAAAGTGTACTTTATGCCGACAATAGTGGAAACCCTGCGTGGAAAAACGATGGCAATGCGCTTCAATCTTTACTTACCAATAGCAATATTACACAAGTTATAACCAACGGTGTGACTGACAAAGCACCAAGTGAGGATGCGGTGTTTGATGCGTTGGCATTGAAAACTAACACGCAAACATTGACATTGTTTGGTACTGTAATTACTGGTACAATTAGTGATTCTGTAAGTTATCATATGGGAAATATAGCAACAACTCCTGGATCTGTTGATGCAAGAAGAGCGTGGAAATTTACATCCGCAGGCACAGTTACCGCAGCATCATTTACATTAGAGCAAACAACTAATGGAAGCGGAGAAACAGTAAATATTTATTTAAGAAACGTAACTACTGCAACAGATACATCAATAGGCACATTTACATCAAACTTTGGTACAAGTACAACGCTTAAACAACTATTTAGCGGACTGTCAATAGCGGTAAACACAACTGATGACTACACAATTAAAATTACAACACCAGCGTTTGCAACCAATCCCGCAAATTGGATTCCTTCATTAACTTTACAAATGACAATATAATGACTATAACATTTAAACAACAAGGCGATGGTCGTAAATCGTGGATTATTGATGGCAACGAAATAATTACTGAAAGCCCAACAAACAAGTATCATAACGATATGATGCAAGAAATATTAACAGATAATAACTATTTGTCAATCGGTGAGGTATCAATGTGGGTAAACGATGCCGAATATGGAGCAGAAGCGCAAAGTATTATTGATTGGTGGATTACTACTTGCAAGTTAGTGGCTAATTATGTAGCTTTGAATCCAAATGAAGAAACTGCTGCACAATTTTTAGAAACCTTACCAACTTATCCTTTATGATACATTCGCAACATCCCGACAATAGCATATTAGTCATCATTACATCGGTAATCATTCAAGCAGGTGTGTGGACATCGGACTGGTTTGGCAATATGAATTTAGTCGGCATCTATGACACGATTTACGATGGCGCAAAGTTAGGTGCATTATTAGTTTCAATGTGGGCTTCTTACAGGGTAGCAAAGAAAAACAAAAATGACTAATCAAGAAATTGTAGCATTAAAGCCATTGATATTAGTTTTATTTGTTTTGTTGTTTTACCTTATTTCAATGCTTTACCAGTATAGAGCAATCGCAAAGAATGTAGGTCGCTTTTTTAAGGGCGGTGTAATAGCCTTGTTAGTTACGCTGGGCATCATTGATGATAAATAACAAAGCACCTGCATTTCTGCAAGTGCTTCAACCTAAAAATAACTAACATTGAACAGGGCAAATATACTAAAAATTTGCGTATTTCAAAATATGTGCAATAACATCTATTGTCCAACCATTTCCTAACATCTTATATCTTTGTGAATCACTAACGTGGTTGGTGTAATTATCTGCAACTGTTTGTAAGCGTTCGCATTCAATTGGTGTTAGTCTGCGGATGCGTGAACCATCAAACAATGCTCTATCATTATGTTTAGGGTCTTTAAGTGTTGGATATCTATTGTGTATTGATTGATTATAAACATCAAGAGCTTTTACTTCGCCATAAACTAAATTATTTACATCAATAGTTTGTTTTAGTCTTTTATCTTTGCTTGTAAGAACTACCTCTACCGCGTGACTTCTTCCATCAGTATTTAATGCAGGACTAATTCCATCAATATCATAAATTCTGTCTTGTTGGTATGGTTGTGTTCCTCCATTAGATTTATTGTTGGTGTTGATTTGTTTAACTTGTCTAACCTCAATCGCATTAGTAACTAATACTTTTGGTTGAACTTGACCCGAATTTTTGCTACCACTTGAAATTGTTCCACTTTTACCATTTTCAAAATATGCTCTTTCTCCTTGTGAATTATTGCCTTTGCCTGAACTATCCCATTGTATGTAATTATTTTTTATTTCCACCGCATTAGTATTACCGGTATCCAAGCAATAGGTTTTTCCATCAATTCTACTTAAATGACCTGTTCCACCTTTGCCAGTTGTTGATGAACGTGGCATTGTGTTGTGTACAATGTATTGTTGGTCTCTTCCACCCATCTTAAAATAATTTGCGTGTATAGTGCAACTTTGTTTAGGGTTTTCTTTTTCATCAATAATTTTATTTCCGTGCCTAGTTATTGTCGCAATCGTTTTCTCACTCAAAAAATATTTTTCATCAACCTCCGTTTCTAAAACATCCTTTAGCAATATCCCTCTATCTTTCGGTTGATCTATAATAGATTCCAAATCTCCAAACAAACCGCTTGGCTGCATTCCTATATTAGTCCAATAAATTCTCTTACGATTCTGCGCTGAAACTAATGCAGAATTAATGTGTATGCCATTTACACCGATGGCTTTAGATAATACCTTTTCCCACTTTTCGCCCATTTCTACATTCTCCAACAAAAAGTATGTAGGTTTGCATTCGTTAAGTAGTCGCATGTATTCCCAAAATAGGTAAGATTGTCCCTCAAATTCGTAACCCTCCGCTTTCAATTCCAGGTAATGTTCAAGGGTTAGAATTTCGGTTTCGCACTTTGTTGACATTCCTTTGCGTTTACCTGCAAAACTAAAACTTTGACAAGGCGATCCTCCCATAAGTAAATCAATCTTTGGTAAACTATACCCATCAACATTAACAACGCTGCCTAATTGTTTCGTATTTGGGTAATTTGCCATCGTTACCTGAATAGCATACTTATCAATTTCACTTGCAAAGTAGTTGTCTACTTTCACTCCTAATCGGTCAAGAGCTTGTTGCCCACAACTCATTCCATCGAATAAACTTAATACATTCATATTTCTTTAAATTAAAAAACCCCAACTAATGCGAGTAGGAGTTCGCACCAGTCAAGGCTTTTGTTAAAATTTTTTTATATTGCTCCTACACAACGTGGCAAATATACTAATTTATTTCAATCCCACAACAAGCCAAACTAAAAACATTGCACCAGCAACACACCACGCTGCTACTTTACCTTTGCGTTGCTGCTTGGTTTCTTGCTTGCTGATTACCAACAACGTGCTATCGGTAACATTCTCCGCCTTGTAAGTGGTTATCAAACTATCCTTAATGCTACTTCCATCAGCACATAATTGAAACGCATTAAACAAGGCTGCATAACTACTATCTTTAACATTGATTATCTCATCACATAGAACAAATACAGTATCGCACTCTTTTGGCAGCGTATTACGCAACTTCTTCATCAAAGCTATGTTAGTGTTGCTCAAAGATATTTCACGCTTTCTAATCGAATCTTTTGCATTGTTCGCAACTTGCAGTCTTCGGGTAGCTGCTTCCAGTTGGTTGAGCAATATTGCTTGTTCTATACCGAATTGTTTTTTCATCATTTCGGCTTCTGCTTTGTAATCAAATGGGATTACTTTCGGTTTCTCTTTGGCGCAATGATTTAAACCGATAATTAGCAGTAAGCATAAGACTGCAAAGGTTATAAGTTGGTGGTGTGGTTTCATATTGTTTGTTTTAGCACCCATCACCATCAATAACCGCAGTTCTGGTTGGTGTTTCGGTTGTGAATTTGGTTAAGAATTTAGTATTAATCAATAAAAATGTTGCTGCCAAACCGCCCCAAAACGCTTGCTTTAAAGTGATTAGACCTTGCGTTTCTGCGAGTGCTAAACTTGTTTGAATAAATGGCAGCAAAACATAGATTAAGTAGTCTGCAATCTTCTTTAGTTGCTTGTTGTCGGGGCTGCGGTATTTCTGTTTTAGATTCATAGTGTTTGATGTTGTTGGATATGCGATATTAGTAGCGTATATAAGGTAGTTATACGCAAGCACTACATCCGTTTTCCAATTGAACTTTTGTGGAAGTAAAAAAGAAAATAAATGCCCCACGCTTCTGTTGGTTTTTTCAAAACCATTAAAAGATTTTAAGTTGTGCCGTTTCATCTTTAATTCGTTGTAATGCTTTTTTATAATATTCCTCATTCAGTTCACTTCCTATAAAGTTTCTATTTTCAATTTCGCAAGCAATGGCAGTTACTCCGCTTCCACTATACCCATCAAAAACTATTTCGTGTTGGTTGCTAAATGTCTTTACAAGCCATTGCATAATTTCTGTAGGTTTTTGAGTTGGATGCCATCGGTTCACGCTATTACATTCATCTTGCTTTGCCATTATTGAAAGTAAATTTGTCGGATAGTTTTTTGTTGGGTCGTAATCCGTGGAATATTGTCCATTGTGTTGTCCGTATGTAGTATTATTTACACTTGGCTTTCTATTTCCAACAGGTCTTATATTGTGTTTAGGTTTATCAGTCAAAATCGGGTTGTAAGTGTATTGCCCATTTTTCACGCCTGAAAAAATTACTACATCTTCAGTTTGTTTTAATGGCATTTTTTTAGCGTTCAAAAAGTTTGAGCCAGTCATTTTATCCCAAGTAATTCTAATCTTAAACCAATCTAAATTTGACATAATTAAACGGCTTGTAAACGGTTCATCCGCAAAAACACATATTACTCCATTCGGCTTCAATATCCTTTGCCATTCAGCCCATAAAGCCGTTAAATCAATATCGTATTCCCACTCACATTGAGTAGTATTATATGGTGGGTCAGTCAATATTAAATCAACAGTTCCAGATGCTATCCTTTTCATAGTTAGCATACAGTCCTCATTAAACAATTCTATTTTTCCCTCGCTTCGCATTTATTTTCTTTTTTATCGTGTTCCAATTAAACATTCTACTAAATCAACCGTGCCAGCGTATAACAGCGGTTTTGTGCTATTTGCCCCATCAACATTTGTGGTAAACTTGAAACTTTGTGCAAGGGGCAAACAGACACAAAGCCGCAAAACTTTAATTAATTATTTCCCACTCAAATTTACCCTTTAAATTCCATTCTACCAAAGGCATAATCAAATCGTGTTTATCTTTCCTGCGAAAATAAACGTGGTCTATCTTTCGACCTCCGATGACAATGAAATCTATTTTGACAAATGTAATTACCTCTTTACCATTAGTGTAGCGTGTTCCTCTTGTCATATGATGGTCATTTTCCAGTTAGTAAGTTCCACGTGGGGTAAATCCTTGAACGATTTAAAGTTACCACCCCAAGTTAATTTATTTGATGCCACTTGCAGCAACTCCCAAAACTCTTTGAAATGCTTTGCAGAATAATCAAGTTCACGTTTACCAACTTTCACAAAGGCAATGTCAAATGCCCTTGATGGGTAATAGTTGTGCGGTGACTGCCCTGCTCTGGCATTAGTAATCTTTGGTCGTTTATGAAAGTAAACTTCTTGCATTGCATTGTTTCTATAAGTGCATACAATAATAACGTGAACATCGTTGTGGATAGCGTTGAATTGCGCTTCTGCTTTCTTGTAAGCATTAGCTAATGTTGGGTGTAGGTCTTCTAATAAACGACTTTCAAAGGGCTTGGTTTCATCTTTGGGTTTCATATTGTTTTATAAATTTTATTGTAGTATTGTTCTGCTTTTATTTTCATTTGATGTACATCAATATCTATTAATTTTTTACCAATACTTTGACCATTATAGTTTGAATCTATTATCTGATCCTTTTCCATTTCTTTGGCTTGGTTAAATAATGAACTTATCTCTGAAAGTCTACAATCTTTTTTTATTTCCGTAAGATGTTCCATTAACCACTCAACTGCTGTTTGTTTCATATTATTTTGATTATTACAATAGCATTCGTGTATGTCATTAGAGCCATAACACGCACAACTATTTGGTTTCATAAATTAGTTTATTTTTAAATTAATTATCTCAATATCAATCGGCACTTCTATACCCTCTACACCATCTTTTTCAGCATATGGATATAAGAGATACCCAATCGGAAATGAACACTTTGGCGCCACTCTAAACGCATAACCATTGTTAGCCTTACATTCGATATAATGACCCCAGTGCAATCTAACTTTAACAAGTTCATCAATTGAATATCTACCTAATCTTTGAATTATTCGTTGCCCTTTGATATACGCATAGAAATACAACACACAATAATCTTCTTCTTTTCTAATGCCAAGCCTAATGCTATTCCAATGATGCCAACCTCGTGAAAATCCTATCACTTTTTGCACTCCTTCGCTTTTCGCGAAATCAGAAATAATAAATTCGCAGGTTAGTTTTGTTGGTTTCCAGAGCAGTTTCATTTTTTTAGCCATTGTTGCATAAATCCTGCACCACACACCGCACTAGTTAACGAGGCGCAAAATGATATGCTAAAGGTAAGTAACTCGGAATTTCCAAAGAAAACCCCAGTCATTGCGAATTTAACCGCCCAAAATGACATAAAAAGGGCTGATACTGCCCATAAGATAAGTGATGCTTTTGTTTTCATAGTTTAAAAGTTTTCAGGATCTAATTCTTCGTTTAAAAGTTGTTCTAATTTTGGGCTTAAATAAACTGGTGTATTACCATTCGTAATATCAGTTAATACCCAACCGCCTGTGATGTTGTTTTCTCTGTCGGTTTCCTCATATTCCCAATGCAATGTCAATGTTGTTTCCATAATGTTATTAGTTTAAATTTTGGCAAATATAAAAATAAAATAATTAGATACAAATTTTGTTTTATTAAAAATTTATAGTAGGTTTGCCGAAACTTTTAAAACTAACACAATGAAAGCAAGAAAATTTGAAAACGTAGAAATTAATCAAACAGTAACATTTGAAGAAAACGGAATAATTGAAACTGGTGTAGTATGTAATGTTGAACACAATAAATTTATTGTGAGAGCATTAAGATGTTGGGATAGATATGGAGTAATGGTTTATTATGACAAAAATTTTAGTTTTTTCAAAACTGGAACTAAAACACATTCACATTATAACTATGGGAATGCTATTGCAATAACTGGTAATATCTAATCTAACAACTAACAAATGAAAGCACTAATTCAAAAATTACTCTTTGGTTATAGACCAAACCCGAATGCCATTGAACCAAAACGTGGCTCAATATTAAAATACAAAGGTCATAATGCAGAGGCTATTCATTCTGCGCTTGTCTTACTTAAATTCAATTTGGAAAATGCAAAAAACTAAAACTAAACGCAAATTAGGCAGGGCAATATGTGATAGCTACATTCACGTTCCGAAGCCTGCAACAATAACGCAACAACATTGGGATGTCTGGCTAAAATACAATAGTGGTCTTACATCGGTTGAATGCGCTATGGTGTTCGGAATCAAAGTACACGAAATCACAACTATAATTTCGGGCATAGTAGAACGATTAAAAAACAAATCGAAAATTGCTGAAGATTGGAGCGAAGATTTCGCAACTGTCCAGGCTGCAATAGAATTTAAACAAAGAATAGCGAATAACATTTATATGGCCATAGCGAAAGCAAAAAAAGAAAATACAAATCAAATATTAATAATGTCAGAACTATGAAACAAACAAAACCAACACCTCAACAACTACAAGAAGCTTACGATGCCATTAAAGTCATCAATCTCGAAAGAGTGCAAACCTATGGCCGGAACGCTGGTAAAGGCGCATTCGTAACCATTGGAGAAAAGTGCCATATGACCCAAGAACAGGTGAAGAATATCCTGCGAAATCGTGTCGCTAACTGGAAACCTCAACATTTTAAGGTCTATAACCTTGCGAAACGATTTGTTAAAATATGTTAAAAGGTTAAAATAAATTTGTAGGTTTAAAAAGTAGTTGTAGATTTGCACTCAACAAATAACAATTACTAATTTTAAAAACTAACAACATGAACACATTTAGAAAAGTAACATTAGAAATTAGCAGAGGAAACGGATACGGACAATACATCGTATCGGCTACTTACAGAGGTAAACAAATTCAAGCGCACACAACCGATTCTGAAGCTTACGATTGGTTGAATGATGATAGCAACAAAGCAATGCACCAACAAGCCAAAAAACATTGCTACAATAAAATAGTAGCATCATACCAAAATCAATATTAATCTTAAAAAACAAACTAACATGAACCCAATTAACGTGATTACAAAAGTATCAACACTTACAACGTGGCAAATCGAAAATTCTAAAGAGCGTATTGAATACGAATCAGATAACGAAACATTCTACGTATGGAATAAAGACAACGAAATAACCGCTTCTATTGACCGTAAAGATGCGTTCTGGACAATGCAACTATGTGACTTGGCAGTAAGCAACGATAAGCACGAAATCACCTTGCAATTCAACGATTACATTCCGCACACCTCATTTCTTTCAATGGTATTAACAGATTTTTTACACAAAAACAAATAAATAAACAATTATGACAATCAAAGGAACAATCAAGCGCATAGGCGCAACGACAACAGTTAGTGATGGTAAATTCTCAAAGAGAGAACTAATCCTAACAACCGCAGACCAGTACCCACAAATAGTATCAATTGAATTGCAGCAGAAAGCCTGCTCACTTGCGGATTCGCTTTCAGTTGGTCAGGACATTGAAGCTCACATTAACATTCGTGGGCGAGAGTGGACATCTCCACAAGGTGAGGTTAAGGTGTTTAACACAATTGCCTGCTGGAAAATAGACTCAAACCCATTTACCGAAGCAGCACCTGATCAAGAAGTCCCATTTTAATAACATTCAAAAACAACTAACATGAACACAAAAACACATTTCAAAAAATTACGAAACCCCAACTACATCGGTGGTTGGGATTTAACAGATGCAGACAAAACAGTTACCATAACCAAGGTTGACAAAGAAAAGGTACACGATGGCAAAGGTGGCGAATCCGAATGCTGCATCGTTCACTTTGCTGAATGCAAACCGATGGTCGCTAATGCTACCAACTTAAAGCGCATTTCAAAACTATTGTGCAGTCCATTCATTGAGGATTGGACAAACAAACAAATAGTATTAACAACCGAAAAGGTCAGAGCATTCGGTGAGATTCATGATGCGGTTAGGGTGTCAACCAAGCCAGTAGTTAAACCGACATTGACCGGTGAAGCAATTGAAAAAGCCAAAGCAGCCATCGCTGCGGGATCAGTTACAATAGATGCGATTAAGAAAAAATACAATGTTACTAACGAGGTAGAAAAACTATTGACAAATGGATAAAATTTTTAAAATACATTGCTCTCAAATCGGGAAGATTATGAGCAACGCGAAAGTTAAAGGTGAGCTTTCAGCAACCTGCAAAACATTCTTAATGGAATGGTATGCGAATGACCGCGAGCAGATTCATTCAAAGTACATTATGAAAGGTAACCTGGTTGAGGTTGACCTGATTGATTTTATGGCCGAGCAAATCGGTTTGGGTATGGCCGAAAAGAATGAGGTAACTGTGCATAATGAATGGATGGTTGGCACTTGCGATGTAATCACTAATCATTTAATCGTTGATGTTAAGGCTGCTTGGTCAAGAAAAACATTGCAGCAGCAAGCTATTGAGGGAATTAATAGCGACTACGAATGGCAAGGCAGAGGTTACATGGCACTTTATGAGCGACCAACTTTTATAGTTTTTCATGGCCTAATGAACACACCAGAGGAAGCTAATTACGAAGGAGAGGTTGTGTATGATGACTTACCTGATAACGAAAGATGGGTGGCCTATCAAGTGCAGCGCGATGTTACTATTGAGCAGCAAATAATTCAACGTGTTATTCAATGCAGAGAATGGCTTGAGGAATATGATAAAAAAATGATTGCTATTTTGGGTAAGATTCATTAATTTTGTAAACGAAATAACCGCCAACTTGAAGAAATTTAACAACATAACCCCTACTTTAGTGTGGCCTCTTGGCGGTGGCGCACTTTAGTAGGGGTTTCTTTAATTCATATAAAATGATATCAGTATTTAATAGCGCAAAAAGTAACACATCAGAAGCCAGCATTGAGGTTGATGAATATTTTGATGGCATAAAAAATGGCAGATGGCAAGATGAGGTGCTTAACTTTCGTGCCGGGCGCACACAAAAAGAGTTAACAACTTGCGTTACTGCAAGTGGCTCATTTAAGCAACGTGCAGCTAATAAATTACTTGAACATAGTGGTTTCATTTGCCTTGACATTGATGCGAAAGACCAAATAGCTGAAGTTGATATTGAAAGAATAAAACGTAACGAATATGTTTACTCCGTGCATCGTTCATTGAGTGGTAATGGCTATGCAGTCTTTATAAAAATTGATGGGACAAGGCATTTAGATGCGTTTCTTTCACTTGAGCAATACTTTATGGTTCAGTTTTCAATTGTGCTGGACAAGTCTTGTAAAGACACAAGCAGATTAAGATTCGTGTCTTATGACCCAGACATTTACATCAACAAAAAAGCAAAAACATTTAAGACTTACCTCAAGAAAAAAGACAAACCCAAGGCAAAGCCTGTTGTTGTTAAAACTGATTTTGATGAGATGGTAGTCAAGGCTGCACCTATGAATCTTTTCGATAATTATGAGGATTACATACGTTTGGCTTTTGCGTTAACCCAAGAGTTTAGTGAAAGTGGTCGCAACTACTTCCATTCACTTTGCCAATCATCGCCAAAATATTCGCATAGACAAGCAGAAAAAGATTATAATGTAGCTTTGCAAAGAAGTGGAACTGGAGTTAGCATTGCATCTATCTACTACATTTTTCGCCAAGCAGGTATCAGCACCACATCAGAGCGCACTGAAAAAATAAAGAGTATTGTTAAACTTTCAGATAATCCAAAAGAGGAGCTTGCAAAGTTAAACATTACCGATGCAGATGAATTTCTTAAACCTCAACTAAAAAAAGAAAATACAGAGATTGATGAAATCATTGAATTGATAAAATTAAACAATGTAAAATTTAACGAAATTACACGAAATTTTGAATTCAATGGCGAAGAAATGACCGATCGAATTCTTGCAAATTTCTACACCAAAGTTTGGCAGAAAATTGATGATGGAATTTCAAAGGATAAAGTGTTTACATTGATTCAAAACAAAGACAATAGCACATCGTATAACCCGATTAAAGATTGGTTTGAACGTAATTCACATTTGACAACTAATAATGAATTTGACAAACTAAAAAAGTGTTTTGAGATAGAGCAATTGATTTATGAGAATGATGGTGTATACACTTTTGATGACTATTTAGATACCTACTTAAAAAAATGGTTATTAGGTCTTATTGGCTCTGCTTATGGCACATATTCCCTAATGATTTTAGTAATTACCGGTGAACAAGGAATCAAAAAAACTGAATTTTATAGAAACCTATTGCCAAAACAATTGCGTAAATTTTATGCGGAATCAAACCTGGATGAAGGCAAAGATTCAGAAATTTTAATGACTAAAAAGTGGTTAATTGTGGATGATGAATTTGGAGGTAAGTCAAAAAAGGATGCCACAAAATTAAAGCGTTTAAGCAGCCAGCAAACGTTTTCGATTCGTATGCCATACGGCCGAGTTTCTGAAGACCTGATGAGATTGGCAGTATTAGGTGGAACTTCAAATGATGCCGAGGTAATTAATGACCCAACCGGAAACCGAAGAATAATACCAATAAATCTGATTAGCTTTGATTTTGATGCTTACATAAAGATTGATAAGGATAAACTATTTATTGAGCTTTACAATGAATGGAAAGCGGATAAAGAGGCTTGGTTTCTCACCAAAAGAGAAATCGAATACCTGAACAAAGCCAACGAAAAAAACATCGAAGTAATGAGCGAGGTGGAATTGATAAACAAAAACATTGTCTATGACCCAACAAGCAAAATGACAAACACCGATGTAATCCTTGAACTGCAAAAAATACACCCAACATTTAAAACTAACACCAAAAGAATGGGGCAAGCTTTAAAAAAATGTGGCTATTTTCAGCAAGTTATGAAGGTGGGAACTAAAGTAATTCGCGCTTACGAGATAAAAATCAAAGGATCTGTAACCTCTTATAGTATTGAAAATCAAAATGATACGTTCTAAAGGTTACAGATTACACATAAAAAGCGAATTTCTATTATGCTGTATAAAATAATGTGTGCGTGTGTGTGCGTGTGTGTATAATGTATAGTAAGTTAAATAAATGATATAAATCTGTAAATCTGTAACTACCTTGCAAGAGTAAGTTACAGATTGAAAAAAAAGTGTAAACATCTGTAAAAAGTGTAACTATGTTAAGAGAATACCAAAAACAAGCAATAACATTAATTGAGGGCAATCAAAATAAAAATATTGCTCTACAAATGCCAACCGGAAGTGGCAAAACTTTTACTTTTTGCGAAGTCGCTAAAAGGCATTACGCAGAAAACATTACAAGTGTGTTAATTTTAGTGCATAGACAAGAACTATTACAACAATCCAAGAATAGTCTTGGAGAACGTTGTTTCTTGATCGAAGCAGGTGTTAAATCAATACCAGGTGATTATGCCTACTATGTTGGTATGGTGGAAACAGTTGCAAGAAGAATAAATAAGTTGCCTAAATTTGGATTGGTAATTATTGATGAATGCCACATCGGTAATTTTAAGAAGATGCCATTTTTTGAGCAAGAACATTGCAAAGTATTGGGTGTTACTGCAACACCAATAAATGAATACCCATTGGCAAACTATTATGCTGAACTATTGCAACCAGTTACCATTACCGATTTAATTGATAACAACTATTTACTAAACTGTGATGCGTATGGTTTTGCATCTGATTTAGTAGCAGCTCAAAAGTTTAAAATAAAAGGCGGTGAATTTGATGAAAAAGAAATGGAGGAATTTTACTCCAGCGAAAAGATGGTTAACAATGTGATTGAAAGCTATTGGAAATTATCAGCAGGTAAAAAAACATTAATATTCAATGTAAATCTAAAACATAACGATGCGGTTTATTCTGCATTATTACTTGAGGGATTAAATGTGTATAGTATAACAGGTGAAACTGAAAAAAAAGAACGTGCTGAAATCTTGCAAAAGTTTAAGCAAGAACCTGATGCAATAATTTGTAATGTGGGTGTGTTGACTGCTGGATTTGATGAACCAACAATTGAAACCATAATATTAAATCGGGCAACTAAATCTTTATCACTATACCTCCAAATGATTGGTAGAGGATCAAGATTAAGCGAAAACAAAAACAACTTTACTGTGATTGATTTGGGAAAAAATACTGCAAGACATGGCCAATACACAGACTTTTTTGATTGGCAAACATATTTCAAAAATGGCACTAAAAAAGAAAATAAAAGTGTTGGAATGTCACCGGTTAAGGAGTGTCCAAATTGTGGACATCTTCAGCATACAAGAAAAATAAAGTGCGAAAGTTGTGGCCACGATTTTGAAGAGGAGAGAAAAGCACAAGAAGCAGAAGAGCAAATAAAACAACTTGTAAAACTAACCAGAGAAAAACCTATCAACATTCCGACACAACACCTGTTTCAATTAGCAGAGGAACGCAAATGGAAACCATACGCAGTATTGCACAAGATTTGCGACCATATTATTCAGTATGAGTTAAAACATTCGCCAATAATAACTCATTACCATTCCGTAAAAATGGCAGGTGAGCAGCTATCTGTTTGGTGCAAAAAATATGAAAAGCAAAATAATAGGTGGCATCAAGATTTTATTGTAAATTTGTTGAATGCAAAACGAAAAGAAGCAACAATCGGAGGATAAAATACAGAGTGATTGTTATGTATGGTTTCATAACACCTACCCAGAACACCGTGGTTTGTTGTGCTATAACCTCAACAATTCAAAAAACAAAATTGATGGCGCGAGAAACAAGGCCAAGGGTTTGCAACCAGGTAGAAGTGATTTTACATTTTACTATAAAGGTGAGGCAATATTCATTGAAATGAAAACAGATACCGGTAAGCAACACACCGAACAAAAAGATTGGGAGAGATTGGTCATCGAACACGGCTTTAAATATTACGTTTGCAGAAGCCTTTTGGAATTTATGGATATAATACATACCTTTGTACCAAAGTGCGTTTAAAATCAATATAAATGGCAATAAAGAAAACTACAACTGGTAAAGGCAAACACTTCTTGTCAGTAGCACAAGGTGCAGGGATGACAGAAGCAGGCCGTAAAGCTTATAATAAAGCAACAGGTTCAAATCTTAAAGCACCTGCACCTAACCCAAAGACCGATAGTGATAAGGCACGCAAGAAATCATTTTGCGCACGTTCGGAGGGATGGACAGGTGAGCGTGGTAAAGCAGCACGTGATCGTTGGAATTGTTAACTTTAAAATCAATATATTATGCCACTAAAAAAAGGTTATTCGCAGCCAAGCATCGAAAAAAATATTAAAACCGAAATGAAAGCAGGTAAACCCTACAAACAAGCGGTTGCTATTTCGATGTCGGTAGCTAAAACTGCAAAAAAAGCAGCGAAAAAACGTTAAACAACGAAAAAACAACGATATGGCTGGAGGTAGAGGAAAAATACAACCGAGGTGGAAAAAAGGCGAGTCTGGCAATCCCAAAGGTAGACCCAAATTGCCTGATTTAAAAGAGGCTATGGCCAATATATTAGGTGAGGAAAAAAATGGCAGAAATGCTCTTGAAGTAATACTTGCAGCGTTACAAGCTAAGGCAGCTAAAGGAGATGCGAAGGCTGCTGAACTATTGCTAAAGTACACCTATTCACAACCTGTGCAAAAAGTTGAGCAGAGTGGTTCAAGTGATGTTACTATTCGCGTTGTTCGTTCGTGAGTGAGATTATAATTAATTTAAAAAAAAGACATCCAAATCAAGAGCATATTATTTCTACTGCTAAAAGATTTAATGTTTTAAAGTGTGGCCGAAGATTTGGCAAAACATCTTTAGCGGAAGAATTGATAATTGACCCAGCATTGGATGGTTTTCCGGTTGCGTATTATGCTCCAACCTATAAAGATTTGGAAGAGTTTTGGACTGTCATTAAATCAATTGTTCACGATATCATTAAGAGCAAATCAGAACAATTAAAACAAATTAGATTGATTGGTGGAGGTGTGATTGATATGTGGTCAATGGATGATCCAGATTCTGGCAGAGGCAGAAAATATAAACGTGTTGTTGTGGATGAGTGCGAAAAGGCATCGCACTTGCAAACGGCCTGGAACGGAACAATAAGAGCAACGTTGACCGATTTCAAAGGAGATGCTTGGTTTCTATCAACACCGCAATTCGGCAAAACTTATTTTAAAGAATTGCATTCACGTGCGAGTAATGATAAGTTTGAACACGAATGGCAATCGTGGAAATTTAGCACCTACGATAATCCATTTATTGATGCAAATGAAATAGAAAGCGCAAAGCTTACAACCGATCCATTGTTTTTTTTATGTGAGTACATGGCCGAAGATGTTAGCGTTGGGTCTATGTTATGGGCATATGCCTACGATTCAAATAAACACATTGCTGATTTTGAACTCAACCCGGCACGAGAAACTATTTTAAGTTTCGATTTTAACCGAAACCCAATGACATGTTCGGTTGTGCAAACTGACAGGTATAACTCGATTGATATTTACGAAACCATTAAGATTCCTAATTCAGACATTTATCAAATGTGTGAATACATTAAAAATGTTTATGGCAATAGATTATTTATCGTTACTGGCGATGCTTCAGGCAAATCGGGAAGCGCAATGGTAGCTGATAACCTCAACTATTACAAAATAATATCAACACAACTAAACTTAAATATGCGACAATTTCAAGTGCCTACTATTAATCCAAAAATTGCGGAGAATAGAGTGCTTGTCAATTCATTATTAAGCCGAGGCAATGTCCGATTAAATCGAAATAAAACCAAAGCACTTCAATTCGATTTGGATAATGTGTCGGTACTTGCGGATGGGACTATGAAAAAGCATGACCGAAATGATCCTGCCCAACAAGCGGATGCATTAGATACGTTTCGTTATGCTTGCAATGTTTTTTTAAATAATTTTATTACAACCTAAACAAATATTATTACATTTGCATTATGTATTCGGTTATAATTCCAACACTTTGGCGCAGCAATAGAACGTTACGATTAATATCGGAGCTTGTGCAATGCGATAAGGTTGGAGAGGTTATAATAATTGATAACAATCAAGGACACATTGCTGATGGTGGTAAGGTTAAAATATTATCAAATGGAAAAAACAATTACGTTAATCCAAGTTGGAATATGGGAGTACACGTTGCTTCCAATTCACTTATCGCGATTTGCAACGATGATATCAACTTTTCTGCCAGCAAGATGTTTGAATTAGAACCAGACTATGGCGATATTTTTGGCATTGGTTCATCTTGTTATGATTGCGAATTTGAATTTGATTACCCAACTGTTTCGCCAATAAATTCACGAGGTCACGGATGGGGATGTTTGATGCTTATGAGGAATGAGGACTTTTTGCCTGTCCCAAGTAACATGCGTGTAAGTTATGGCGATGACTGGTTATTTAAGAACGCAATGAATAGATACAACATAAATGGCATAAGAGTATCGACCGAAATGAGTACAACATCACGCGAGGCAGAGTTTATAGCTATTGCGGAAGAAGATAGCAAAATATGGCACACTTTGAACAAATAGAATGGTGTAACCTGATTAAGGTTGCACACCCGGAATACTTCGTTGGAGTTAGTGTTCTTGATGTTGGATCGTTAGACATTAACGGCAACAATCGTTACTTATTTTATCATTGCGACATTACCGGTATTGACATTGGTGAAGGTGCGAATGTTGATGAGGTATGTAGTGGTCACGAATATAAGAGTAAAACAAAGTTTGATGTGGTCATAAGTACAGAGTGTTTTGAACACGATGCCAATTATGGCGAAACTTTGAGAAATATTTGCAATAAGCTTTTAAAAAAAGGCGGTCTATTTATATTTACTTGCGCCACCGATGGAAGACCCGAACATGGCACAAAACGTACATCGCCAAAGGATAGTCCGTACACAACTGATTACTATAAAAACCTAACCGAGGCCGATATTCGCGCAGAGGTTGACATTGATAAGATATTCACACAATATAAGTTTAAGTCACGCACAACGTTTCCTCAAGACTTATATTTTTATGGCATCAAAAAATGATTTGTTCAACACATTACACGCAGTCAGTAAGTGGTTGCGTAAGTGACCTTAATTTCACTATACCTGGTATCACATCTGCTAACGATTGGACTGTTAGATTTACTTTTCAATCAGGGGCATCAGTACAACAACCAATTATTTTCAATGGATATACTGATGAGTTTACCATTAGTAATGAAAACTATTGGCACATCGGCACAGGAGAGGTTGTGTTTGAGTTTTTTAACGATGAGGTCAATTGTGCTTCATTTGAGTTTACCCATTGCGATGCTACCTACAATGGAATAAACATTGATTTTATTAACATTCAAACAGAAAATGATTATGTCATTATTCCATGCACTTGCCCTGAATAGCCTTGTAATTATTGGTGTTCATTTATTAACGAGAGTTGGTATGTTGCTATATCCTTTTGTCAATGATGATTGGCATGAATACATTCGCAAACCATTGTATGACTGCCCACCTTGTATGGCTTCGGTGTGGGGTATTGCTGGTTGGTTTTACTTTGCACCAGATGTCAATATAATTATTTATTTACTTGCCTTATGCGGACTCAATGGTTTGCTATCAGCGATATTATACATTACATGGGAACACACGAACGAATAACGGCAGCCGGTTGGGTTTTTAAACGCGAAAGTTGTGGTTGTGGAGGTGCAGAGAAAAAGCGTTACTATGTTAAGGAAAGTGACCAATTAGTATTTTATACACGAACGAAAAAAATAACTATAAACAATGTTATCAAAGATATTCAAGAAATCTAAACCAACTTATAAAACAGATTATGCGTTGGAATTTGCGTTTAAATGTGGCGATGTTGACTACTTTGAGTTTGTAGATAAAAACAATTTACCTTACGAACGTGGCCTTGAAGCTCTGACATTTTATCAAGAAATGCAGAATGGAGTTACTAACGATTACATCAAGGCTTATAATGCAAAGATGAATCAACTGTTATCCGATCCCAAGAAAATCAACCTCAACGAAATTATAAAGTTGCAATCACGATTTGAAGAACGTTGCAACTATATCGTTAGTAAAGAAATAATTTACAAAGTTGCTTCAGTTGCATTTGTTGATAAGAATGAACCATTAACACGTTATGACTTTAAGGCCAACGAAAAAAAGATTAAGAACTGGAAAGAAAACGCGGGCGATAGTTTTTTTTTGTCAATGCCAATAAAGAAATTAATTCCGTTTTTGCAACAATCAGAACACACTTCTCTGATGTATTTGAACGTGGTGGAAAAAATAGAGAAGATACAACAGGATATTCTTTTATTGCAAACATTAGAGATGGAATTGCAAGCCGAGAACGATTGAAAATAACAGTGCTAAAATATTTACCAGCGAATTATCCAATAAATTTATTATCTTTGTACGATTTCTTTTTCTTTGCTAATGAAGCAAAGAAGACACCACCTAAACCACAACAAACCAAGCGTTAGTGGAAAATGTAATAATAAAATTTGTTGCCGACACATCTGGTCTTGAACCTGCGATTAAACAGTTGCAATTATTAGGAAAAATTAGTGAGGAAGATGCAGCCAAGTTTAATCAGATAAATCAAGAGCAAAAAGAGTTCATTCAAAATGTGAACAAGTCAACTACTGAAATGGGCAAATTGTCTAATGAAGTAAGTGACCTGAACAAAAATATGTCGCAAAACGTTATCGGCAAGGCTGCTGCTGATTTGGAAGAGTTTACCACCAATAGCACTAATGCTATGACTGGTGCTAAAACATTAAAGGCAGAGTTAAGAGAACTGAAGCAACAAATAGCATCTGGTAATTTTACCGGAAAAGAGTTGGCTCAAATGACCAAACGTGCTGCTGAATTAACTGACCATTTAGGAGATGTCAATGAAAAAATTAAAGCTCTATCATCTGACACCAAGAGAATAGATGCTATGGTTGGTGCAATGAAAGGAGTAGCAGCAGCAGCATCAATAGCAGCAGGTGCAACTGCTTTGTTCGGAACTGAAAACAAACAAATGGCCGAGGCAGCTCAAAAGGCACAAGCAGCAATGGCATTGTTAGCAGGTGTTCAAGAGATAGCAGCATTAGTAACATCTGAAAATGCAACAAAGACATTGTTTTTAGATGGCGCACAGAAGCTTGCTACGGCAAGCAGTAGAGTGTTAGGTGTGACTATTACCACATCAATGGCAGCAGCTACTATGGGTTTGACAATAGTTATAGCTGCTATTGCTGCAATGGTTGTATCAATGCAAGATGCAGAAGATGAAGGTGCAAGAATAACCGCGACACAAGCCGATAGAAATAAGAATTTAGAACAAGCAAGTTTAGACCATGTTGAAAATATAATTAAAGCCAAAAAAGATGGTTTAGATAAAGAACTTGAATTGCAAACTTATTACGATAGCAATGCACGTGCTGAAATAAGAAGACAGTTAAGAGATAGAGAAATTGATGATGATACTGCAAAAATTAAATTTGCTGATCAAGAATTAGTGCATCAAAAAAACCTTTCAGATATTAGACAAAAGTATGCAGATGATGAAAAAAAGATTAGAGAAAAAGCTAAAGCAGATGCAGATAAAATAGCAGAGGAAGCACGTAAAAAAGCGGAGGCAGATGCAGAAGCACGTGCTAAACTTTTAGCAGATTTAACGCAACAACTGCAACAAAATATGATTAGGCAAGAAGCAATTCAAACCGAATATTTTAAAAGCGTTGATGAGATTGATGCGATGTATGCTGAACTTTCACAAGATAGAAGATTTACAACATCAGAGCAAATTTATGCAGAAATTGAAAAACGATTAGAAGCCGAAGAACAAGCAGCCATAAAAAGGGCGCAAATTGATATGGCAGCAAATCAACAATTAAAGCAAAATTATTACGCACAAACCGACATACAAATTCAGTTTAAAAAAACACAAGCAGAAGTTGATGCTGAATATGAAAAAATTGCACAAGAAGGTAGGCTTACAACATCGGCTCAAATTTATGCGGAGATAGCAAAGCGTTATCAGGCAGAAGTTGATGCAACTAAAAAATCAATTGAATTAGAAAAACAAAAAGCAGCATTTGTAATTGATCAAGCACGTGTAATTACTGATACTATATTTACAATAAATGAGCAAAATAGACAAGCAGAATTTGATGCACAAATGTCAAGACTTGATGAAGGCCGTGAACGTGAACTGGATAACAAGAATTTAACTGAAGCACAACGATTGCAGATTGAAAAACGTTACAGTCAAGAAGCAGCAAAGTTAAAGAGACAAGCATGGGAGCAACAAAAATCAGCGGATTTAGCACAAGCAATTATTAATGGTGCGCTTGCAGTTAGTAGAGCTTGGACTTTAGGATTACCAGCAGCCATACCAGCAGCTATTGCAGCAGGTGTAGCAACGGCAGCACAAGTCGCAATAATTTCTAATACAAAACCACCAAAATTTGCGGATGGAACTGAATTTTTAGTTGGTGCAGGTACAGGTAGAAGTGATAATAATCTTGCATATTTATCACACGGAGAACGTGTTGTGCCTGCATCGGTAAATAGTGATTACTTTCCGGCATTATCAGCAATACATAACAGAGAAGTTGAGCCTACATTTGCAAACAATATCTTAACTGCATTGGCTGATGGTACATTTAATCTTGCATCACAATACCATCAATCTCAAGGGCAAAATAAACCATCAATGGACATTGAAAAACTTGGCAAAGTGTTAGAGCGCAATAAGTCCAACGTGAACATAAACATTGATGAGAATGGCTTTAACAAGTATGTTGAGAAGATGAGCAGCAAAACTGAATTTAGAAACGCTAAACTTCGCATAAAAGTATGATTTGGCAATTTAGATTAATAGACATAACCAATATGTCCGTAATAGTTGATGAGCCAATAGGATGGGATGGCATTGCGTGTAATTTTACACGCAATATGATGCATCACGGCATATTTACTAACGTAACTACAAACTCATTTGAATGGGTGGATGATGCCTACGATTTGTTGTATGCAGAGTATCAAACGAATGGAGCTAACGGAACGATGGAGTTGTTAATTGAATATGAGTGTGCAGATGGCGATGGCTATACTACTTATTTTCAAGGCAAATTTGATTTCAATACATTTGAAAGGCAATGTTTAGATTATTGCTTTATTAAATGCGATGTAAGCGCAACAAAATGCACAGATATATTTTTATCACGCATGGGTCAAGATGTTGACATTTTAAGTACGCAAAACTTTGATGGCGATGCGATAAGTCCAATGAGTTATACTACATTGAATATTGAGGGTCAAGATATATTTTTGCAGAATACTGCAAACAATAACGATGGAGCAAATTGGAGTGGTCATCATGATGATCCTGTTGGGTTATCACCTGATGAAAGATATTACTATTTTCCAGTTTATTTGCCCAATAATCCAATCATGGAATTTGGCAATAGCAACATTTCAAATGTATCTCCATCCCTTGTTTATATTAATGATGCACAATCTAATATAATAGTTTGGCCAATGTTACCCATTCAATATTTGGGATATCAAAATTTATCATTTTACGAGGCTACAATATCTGAAAATCTTATAAATACAATAGATGTTACATGGAGATGCAAAGGTACAATGACAATCACTTGCAGTTATAACGCAAACTTTGCAATTTATATTTTTGCAGAAAAAGCATCAAACTTTGCATTTTTGACAGATTTAGGAAGCACAACAATTGCTACTGGTTCATTAACTGCATTTACACCTTTAGTTATATCTTTTGATGAATCATTTACAGGAACAGTCACAAACCCAACATTTGTATTACAACAATTAAGTTATTATTTTAATATAGATATTGTAAAATTAACAACAACTGGAGGTGTTGATACATTCGATGTAAGTGTCGATTATGATGCAGGTGGTGTTAACTATTTTAATATGGAAACTAATAGTAGTAACCCTGCATCTGTTACGCAATCAGTTCCATTGCCTGACTTGTTAGAGTTCTTACCGACTGCATATTATTCAAATGAATGTCCAGCGGTAACAATTGAGAGTGAGCTTCGTGATTGTCTTAATAGATATTCAATAACTAAAGGATCATTTATTCGCCAGGTAACAGAACCGAGTGTTCCGCAACTATTTACAAGTTTTGAATTTATGATTGAAAACTGCCGAAAGATATTTAATATTGGATGGGGTTTTGATAATAATGAAACAGATTTAATTATTGGCCGAATTGATGAATTTTATAAATCAACAATAGTTGCTGATGTTGGCTTGGTTAACAAAGCTACATTTACAAATGCTAAAGATTTGATTTACGGAACGATTAACGTAGGTTATAACAAGTGGGAAGCCGAGGAGTATAATGGACTTGATGAGATGAATACAGAGCGACAATATCGAAGAAATATAAATAGTAATCCATCAGAGTTAGACCTAATGGCCGACATCATTAGTGCCGGTTATACGATTGAGGTAACACGTAGAAAAAACCAAGCCGAAACTGGCACAAGTGATTGGAGATATGATGATGATATATTTATTATTAATTCAGAAACGATTGATGGTTTTTTATACGCAATAAGAGGTATTGATAATGGAGCTGCAAACATCTATTCACCATCAACACGAATGAATTACGTATTGACACCGGTAAGAAACTTGTTGAGGTGGTTTAAGTCATTGGCTGGAGCATCTCCAACAGTTGCTAATGAGTCGCAAATATTCACAAGTGGAACAGGTAATTACATTGCAGAAGGTGAAATGACTGCGACTTGTCAAATAGAAAATCAACCTATTGCGGAAAACGTGACCATAAGCACCGCAATAATGGGCGATGTGTATTATGAAACTCCGATATGGAAAACAATTTATGCAACATTTGAAGCACCTTTATCAATGGTGCAATTTGAAGCGATAAAAACAAACGTGTATGGTGCAATTAGATTTCGTTGTGGGAATGATTTATACCTTGGAAACATTGTAACATTAAGCCATGAACCAAACACCGGACTTGCAACATTTAAACTTTTATTAAGAAGATAATGCCAGTATCAATATTAAATATCCCAAATAGTTTTGTAACATTTTATGACCTTGGAACAGATGTCGGGCGAAGTGAATATATTACCGATACAGATTGCGGAATTCAGAAGGACTTTTGCTATCCGATTTATGAGGTTGGCGATGTGGCTTTTCAAACTCAAATAGTATCGAGTGGTGTTATAAGCTCCATAACAGTTTTTAAAGTTATGGCGGATGGAACAAGTGTAACTTTAAATGATGTAATAATAAGCATTGTAAGTAATGGAACTCAAAGTGGAGTGCCGATTTATAACATTTATTTTTCTTTTGTGTTATCTAATTTACTTGATAATACTTTCGATGGAGATTGTTTTACTTTAAAATTAGATGTTGATGTTCCAGATGTAAGAACACCTACGTTTATATCGAATCAATGCTTTAAAAAAATTAACGATAAATGTTTGACAACTAAACTACAATATTTTAATAATGAAAACGCATTTGGTTTTCTCTATAGAACCGCAGTTGTTGTTATTAATCCACCACCTGCACCACCATTGCTAATACCAACAACAAACTATATTCGCTTACCATTGTATCTAAAAGAACCAATAATAAGCAGCACAAAAAATGTTTATGTCCGTAGTGATGGAAGCCGTAAATTGTTATCTGCAAGGTTAGCAAAAAAATACAAAGCATTTGTTGACAATGTAACAGAGGAAGCTCATCAAAATATTGTTGTTGCTTTAAATCATGATCAAATAACTTTGACACCAGAAAACTTAACAAATGGTATTCAGGTAAGATTTGAAGATGAATACAACAATAATTTTCCAGAAATTATGCAGAACGTATCTATTTGGTCGGCGGATTTTAGTATCTTTGAAACGCCATTTAACAATTTCAATTCAAACTGTTTATAATGAAAACTGGAATACTAATAATAGCAGTAGGTGCAAAGGGTTATGGACAATTAGCAGGTTCATTGGCAGCTTCATTACGTGCAAATAATGTTACATTGCCAATATGTTTAGCGCATCAAAAGGACACAATTACGCGACTTGATGAACAATATTTGAGTTTGTTTACCGACTTTGTTTTGATTGATGATAAACACATAACTTTAAATGACAATGTTGAGTGTTACATCAAAGCAAAGGCACACATGGATGAGTTAACACCATATGACTACACATTGTTTTTAGATGCAGATGTGCTTGCGTTAAATAATGGCACTATCAATGCAGAGATTGAAAAATTAAAAGACATTGACTTTACAATCAAAAATAAAGGACTTAATAAAACTGTATCTATCTGGGCGGATATGCATGAGGTTGTTAAAGTTTATGAACTTGAAGATAAAGATGTTTACGAAATACATTCCGAGTTTATATGGTGGAAAAAAGGCCACCCTGCAATGGTAAAATGGGCGGAAAACTTTGAGAATTTAAAAGTTAAACCAACTAATTTCGCTGGTTGCGTTGCCGATGAATTACCATTGTTTATTTCAATGGCACAAACGAATACCAAACCGCACATAGATAATTACAATCCCATTTATTGGTTTAATCAGAACAATAGACAACAGAAAAGAATTAAGGATATGAAAGAGGAAGGATATTGTGGTTTAAGCATTGGAGGTAATGCAATTCCAACTGTACAACGCGAAGCCTACGATGTATTAGTTACGATTTATGCAAAGATTTTAAATTTGCGACAAACATTTAAAGCGCAACCAAAAAGAAAATGGCTTGCAAATAGAACACATTTATAATGGATAAAAAATTCCCTATTATTGATGCCGGAATTGTTACGGAAATCATTAGACATCCACACATTGAGAGTGAAGAATATGAACAATTTTTAATTTATTCGGATGATGAATATCCGCATAAATTAATTGATGAAAATAGACCTAATGAACATAACATTGCAAAGGAATATCGCAAGAAAACATATCAGCCAGTATTCAGCGAAGTGTTTGACCGAGTGTTAAATTCTTTAAATAAAATACAACGTGCAGATGGGTTTATGTTGAAATTCCCTGACCAATCTGAATTTACTAAAATAAGCAAGGATGAAAAGTTAGATGTATATCTTAACTATAATTTTACTGCATCAAAATCTCTATTTAACTGGACTTTTCAAGTTGGTTTAAAACAAGCCGTAATAGATGTTAATGCCGTTATTATCTTATGGAATGAAGAAGAAGTATCAGACACAGAGTATACTAAACCTACACCATACATCATAAATAGTGACCGCATTATTTATTCGTATGAAGGCAACTCAATTGTATACAAAGATGATGATGACCGCAATGTCTATTATTCAGTTGATAAGTATAGTTGGAATAAATATAAACGTGATTACAGAACAAACAAGTATGTGTTAATTGAGCAATCAATTCATAACCTTGGAATATTTCCTGGCTTTACTATTGGTGGAATTGTTGAGGAAGAAGAGGAGCTTGGCCGAGAATATCAATCTGTATTTCGTGCAATGTTGCCATGGCTTAACGTGGCAACTATCGAGTTTAGCGACTTACGTGCAGAGATAACGCAGCACATACATTCAACTGTTTGGATTTATCAGGATGAACAATGTCCAACTTGCAATGGTAATGGATGGTTAATGCGAGAAAACGAACGTGTGCCATGTACAAATAGCAGATGCAGTAATGGTCAGATACCATTATCTCCTTATGAAACATTGAGAGTTAGACCTGCGAAGACATCTATGGGAGAAGTGCCAGCACCTACACCACCGATGGGTTACATCCAAAAGCAGCCAGAGATAGCCGAGTTGCAAGATAAACGTATCAATGAGATGCGTTATCGTGCTTTGGCTGCGGTAAATATGCAATTTTTAGAAAGCGCACCTGCTGCTCAAAGTGGTGTTGCAAAGGCTTACGATCGGGATGAAACTAATAACACATTTTATGCCGTTGCAACAAATTTGGCATTGATGATGGAACGCATATCTTTTTTAGTTGCAAAATGGAGATATGGTAACCTATATGATGATAGTGATTTAAAACGTATGTGTCCGATTTGCATCGTTCCTAATACATTTGATGTGTTAGGTTCTCAAACCATCGTAGAAGAGATAAAAGCAGCCAAGGATAGCACGTTGAATGATGCGGTGTTAAGTGAGATGGAGCTTGAGTTTATTAAAAAACGATTTCCAAATGATATTCAAATGCAAAATAAATTACGCAATGCATTTGAACTTGATCCTGCATCAGGCAAAACTGATGAAGAAAAAGCTTTATTAGTTAGCAGTAGATTGATGTCAAAATTAGATGCTATAATAAGCACTTATATTTTTGATTTTGTTGATCGTGCCATTGCCGAAAATAAGGATTTTATAAATCAAACCAAGGCGCAGAAGTATGCTATTTTGGAACAATATGCAACAGAGAAATTAAAGAATATTGAGGTTAAAGATTCAATTGTAAACAAGATATTTAATATTTCAGATGCACAAGTATCTACTGGCAATGCACCATCTCCAGCAGATTTAAAATATACAGTTGGAGGTTTAACCGGGATTATCGAAATCGTTAAAGCGGTAAGTAGTGGTGTATACGATTTAGAAGCAGCAATTCAAATGGTTATGGATAGATTTGGATTGACCTATGAGCAGGCAAAAGCACAAATAGGAACACCAAAAATTATAACATCTGAAGAACAATTGAATAAAATAACACAATTGACTTAATGGCCGTTGGCAATAAAGAAATACAAAAAGTATTAAATGCCGTTGATAATGGGTTGATTGACTTTAATGAGGCAATACCTGCTATTCAAGAGCAGATTTATCGCAGGTTGTTGCGCTTTCAAAAAGAGCTGATTGTTCAAGGAGATACTATCACGAATAGTGTTAAGAATATTCAGTTGTTATCAAGTTTAAAAAGTGATTTAGAATACATTATTCTTAACGATACAGACTATCTTGAAAGTGTAACAAAACTTGGCAAGTTGTATGAGAAAGTTGACACGTTAAATTACTCATATTTTAAGGCACTTGAAAAAAAGTTTAAGCCACCAAAAGTTATGGATGCTATTCGCAAGCAATCGGTTTCGATACTTGTAGATAGCTTGACCGAGAGTGGATTGAACACAGAGTTAATTACACCCATACGCGAAATGATTACTGCGTATACAACAACTGGTGGCAGTTATTCAAAGATGACCAAAGAGTTGAATAATTACATTAACGGAACACCAGAGATTGATGGCGCATTGGTCAAGTACACTAAACAAATTGCAACCGATTCAATAAATCAATACACGGCAACAGTTAATAGTGTACTTGCATCTGATTTGGGGTGGGAGTGGTTTCGTTATGTCGGCAGTAACATTAAAACAACACGCACATTTTGTAAAGCTTTAACTAAAAAACAATATTACCACATTAGCGAATTGCCTCAAATTATCAAGGGTAACTTTGAAGAATTTAAAGCAATGAATGGACAAATTTATGATCGTACTAATTTGCCACAAGGGATGATTGAAGATACTAATACAAGTAATTTTCAAGTTTATCGCGGTGGTTATAATTGTGGTCATCAGGCATATCCAATACCAAAAATATTAGTACCAAAGAACATTATCAATTCACTAAATAAATAAACAAATGGAAACAAATCCGACACAAACACCAATTAAAAAGTTTAAATTATTATTAATTACTGACACAAGAGGCATTCAAAAACATGTGCCATTTAACAAAGCAAACAAAGATTACTACATTGCTTACAAGTCAACATTGACAAAGGATAAGCGCGAAAAGTATTTGATTGAAGAAGTTGATTTATCAATTGAAGAAGCAGCAGCAATTGGAATTGCCGAAGCCTATTCAGAGTTATATCCGGTACAACGCAAACAACAATCAAATCAATCAAATGACATTGTTGCTATGTTGCTAAAACAAAATCAAGAGCTTGCAGAGCGATTAGCAGTTATTGAATCAGTTAAAAAAGGAGGAAAAAATGGCTAAAACAAGACCATCAAAACCACGTGGCGGTTGCTGCGGAGGAAGTCGATAATTATTAATTTTTAAAACAAAAACAACATGGCATTATTAGCTGAAATATTAGAACAATTATTGCCGAAAATCGGCATCCATCAAGGTACTGAAGAGTTCAATTTAATAGTACAAAATAAAGGAGTAGCATTTGAAGTACCAGACAAGGTAAGAGAAGCATTACCAACATTGCTTACAATAGATGAAGCAAAGCATAACCCATTATTAAAAGCACATTACTACGGCAATGCTCTTGATCCATTCAATAAAAAAGTTGAAACGTGGTTAACAGATAACGGAGTAAGTGAAGATGAAGCAAAAGCTATTAGCGAAAATAAAAATACATTTGAAAAGATTGAGAAAGCCATCGCTGCGATAGCAGCAAACAAGCCTCAAACAAAAACAAATGATGCTGAACTAAAGCAAAAAATTAATGAGCTAAATCAAATGCTTTCGCAACAATCTCGCGAACGTGATGAAGCGGTAAATAGTGTAAGAAATGAGTATGAGCATAGATTTACGGAACAAGAAATCGATGCAATTATTAGTTCTAAACCATTGCCTGGTCAGTTTGATAATGAAGTTGAGCGAAAGATTGCACGTGAATTTTTAAATAAAAAACTTGCAGAAAAAAATGCATCTATAAAAAGAATTGATGGAAAATTAAAATTAGTTGCAAAAGATGATGAAAAAATGTTTATCTTTGACAACGGAAAGGAACTCGACCTGGACTCTCTCACGAACATGGCTTTGGCCGACAATAAGTTTATTAAAGTAAATGGTAATGGTAGCACAACACCGCCAAAACCGACACAAGGAGGCACACCTCCAAAACTTAATAACGCTGCGAATAACGCAATGGCTGATTTAGATAAAGCACTTGAAGGCTTTAATTAATTTCGCAGCACAAAAAAACAAAATAAAATGGCTTTAGGATATTGCCCTGCGATGTTAATGCACATGAAATATGTGATTGGACAAAACGCACCAGAACACAAAATCACTCCGAGTGGTTTATTACGTGCAACTTTAGAAAAAGGCGCACAAGCGACACCTGTACAAGATGCGCTATCATTAAGTAATACTGCTGGTCACATTAAAGACTTGAGATTAAAGTATTACAATCGTACCATCCCTGCACAAATGTCAACAAGCGATAATTGCGATGTTGATTTAGTTCAGGCTTATGATGAAATGACAATTGATACTACTTCAATTGTAAAGTTTGGATTGCATTTTGATGATGCTACAATCGCACGTTATTGCGATGAGGCTTCTGCTTCAGTTCAAATTGGTTCAGCACCTACTCCATTTATGCAAGAGCATTTAGCAGGCTTAATGGCTGCAATGAATGGTTTTGTTGGTAAGATTGACCAAACATTATTAGGTCAAATTACTTGGGGAACAAATGCCGTAACTGGTAACAATACTGCGGTAACTGTTAACTTCAACGATGACAACACAGTAAATTCATTTGCTGAAGGATGGACAAAAGTATTGTCAGATTACACAGTAAATGAAGGCCAAGGTAGACCGATTGTAATTGGTAGTGGTTTAGTTAATAGTGCAATGATACAAGCAGCTAATGGTGCTATGACTCAATATGCACAATTAAACAATAACGCTGCTGCTGGTAACATTGATTGGTATCATGACCTTTATGCTACATCAGCATGGGGATCAAATCAATTTGGTGTATTTATGCCGGGTACTTTTGGTTTGGTTGAATTAGACAGATACAGAGGTTTTAGAGCAAAGAAGTTAGGAACTTCAACGTTTTGGAACATGGCCGTACCTGTTGATTTACCAGGTGCTGATGGTTTATTGGGTATGCTTAACATCGACTTCCAATTAAAAGAAATCGATTGCCCACAAGAAACAACAGTTGGATATTCAGAAACTACACTTGGAGCAGGTTACTCATTAATTATGAGCAAACGTTTTGCATTGTGGCAAGTACCAAGTGATGCATTCTTATCTGCTGATCGCTTAACTGGCAACAATGGTTCATTACGTTATACTGCAACAAACGTTTAACGAATGGCCTGCTTACAAGGATTAATAAAACTTGCAGGTTGCCAAATTACCGAGGTGTCGGAGGCTGTTTATTC
>Ga0315909_10001435_pt1 | contig 32344 bp, 58 predicted proteins | sample LakEriMetagenome_11_FD_203527 | JGI IMG/M metagenome (GOLD analysis project Ga0315909, IMG submission 203527) | Freshwater fungal communities from buoy surface, Lake Erie, Ohio, United States - Buoy 2 MA125 | ecosystem: Environmental > Aquatic > Freshwater > Lake | place: USA: Lake Erie, Ohio... | reverse complement strand
TTTATTCGATAGTGAAAAAGTTTGATAGGAATTTACCTAATCCACCAACGACTGCACAACCTATCATCACGGAGGGTTCAGACATATTAAATCCTGCAACCATTATAGATGCAGCGGCTAAACTATCGCCAAAAATGCGAATTCTTTTAGGTGTTGGCGAAAAATAGGGTTTGAACTTCACCCTTGACCTCGATTTGGTTTCCACGATTTATGTTTATTAATGTGTTTGGTATGTCTGCCTAACTTGCGTTTTGGCTTTTTACGAAATAGTGTTATTGATGTTTTAACCTTTGCCATATCTTCACTATATAATAAATTGAGGCAAGTAAACCCGAAACAATTGCAACTATTCCTGCACTTGCGGAAATTATGGGTTGTATTTCTGTAGCGAAATGAGCAACTGCACTAACACCACTAACGGCTGCTAAACTATCGGCTGCGGAATCGTTAAACTTGTTCATCGGTTGGGTTAAAATCGTTAAATCGTTCTAAATATAAATCTTCCATTCCTAAAAATGTATGTAATCCACAAGGTTCAGGAAATACCTCGTAAATCAATAAATCTTCGTTGGGTTCGCCATCAAACAAAATATCAACGGCAAATAATGTATTAATCACGCCTAATTCAACAATATGACAGTTTTCTAATGTGGGTTTGATTTCTTCCCACTTGTCTTGCGGTAATTCAAATTTTGCAAATATCATATTGTTATGTTGTTAAGGCTGTGCAATCTGCATCACTTAAAGGCGTTGGGTATAGTGCCATTGTTTTAATCCATCTTGGTATTCCCGCCCCAGTTCCGTTTAAAAATTCCATTATTGTAGTTGTAAATGCAGTTGCACTAACTTGTTTAACTCCATTCACAAACACATCAGCACTCGTTCCATTCCATTTGATAGCAATTTTAATAGTGTCGGTTGTTGTAGTGAATAAATTAGTAGTTGCACTTGCAATTATTTTTTGAATTACTTGTCTACCCGTTCCAGTATTCACAATCAAAAATCCATTGGCAATTGTTGAACTTGAATCGCCAATTCCTATACCTTGTGCTGCGGCATCTCTTGTATATGCAATGTTGTTGAGCATTTCAATAAATAAAGTTCCACCACTTGCAGAAATTAAACCATTGGTGTAAATGTTATTTCGAGTAAATGTATCTACCAATCGTGTTGCTGCGGCATTGGTTGTATTGATATATGTAGTTACAAATTGCCCAAATTCAAATTGTGGTGCTGCGATGCGAATGGTGAAATCGTAGGTGTTGCCGTTAACCAATGAAATGTATATACCAGGGTTAGCCCTTGCAACGGTTGCCCCCCCTGGTAATGTCATTACTCTATCATAACGAGTTAATGTAGTTGATTGAGTGATGTTAGGGGTAGCAACAATAGAACTTACCGAAAATCCTGCTGAGGTGTTAGTAGCAACCCCCAATCTATAATTACTCGGTAACGCTGAACCCGAAATTGAAGTCCAAATACTTTCTGTCCATATCTGTCCATCAGCGGCAACAATTTGGTTTGATGCTTCGAAAAATAAACGAGCAGTCGTACTTGTTGCTGTTCCACTATATCGAATGTCCACATAATCAAGTCCATTTTCTTGACCCGTTCCGCTGACCTCCAATGTCAATCCAGCCGTTGATTGATTTAGCCAGTTAGTCGGCAAGGTACTCGGACTTGTACTTGCACCTTGCATTGTAGAATTACGGATACTATTCGTTCTCTGTGGTTCTAACAATAATGCGGGGCAACTTCCGTACATATAGGATAAACGTGGGAAGTTAGCCGCAACACTACCGATATTACCATTAGATTGCGTTCTGTTTGCTACGCTATTTCTTGACCACGTTAAATCGCCATTCCCATTGGATGGCAATTCAGCATAGGCAACACCTGCCTTATATCCGCTTGGGATTAATAATAACGATGCAGATTGTAATAATGATGATGCAGCGGCAACACAATCAAGTGCCTCAATCGTTCCACCATCGGCAATTACACGGGATGAATAAGACCCTGCAAATCCACCCGCAAAGCGTCTACGATTAACGCCAACGCCTAATCCAATCATATATTATACATTACTACGCTACCACTTGTCAAAGTGATAGAGCGAATTATCTTCTCTTCAGGAACGACAATAAATGCACCTTGTCTTAATGTAACACCACTTAATCCTAATGATGTCAATAAAGATGCGTTTGCTTCGTCTAATATTGCAGATACTACGCAATCAGCGTTTACAATAAATCCACGCCAATTTCCTGTGACTGCTGAAGTGCCTGATACAACACGGCTACCTGTGAACCCTGCCATAAATTCGGTTGAACTACTCATATATTTTTTCTATTAAATTCGGTTGATATTCTGTTATTGAACTTGTTGTTAAAGTAACTTTTAATAATCCCTCTTCTACTAATTCATTGGATAAAGCAGGATTTAAATTACTATTGGAAGTTTGAGCATATACTTGGTATTCATACTCACCTGCATCTAATGTAAACGTAGTCCCCTCTATAACTTGAAATTGGTTGTATCTCTCCTTGTGCGTAGATACATCAGCCAATATCTTATATGTTGAAGTATTTGTTGTCCTATTTTTCAGCCAAAATAAAAAGTACGGATTTGTTATCGTAACTTTTTCGGTTAGCGTTAAATACCAATACTTTGTTTGTCCTTTCTGTAGTAGCAACATCAATATTAAATAGTAAACAAAAAAAATGTAATAAAAAAAGGGAGAACCGAAGTCCTCCCCTTTCAACTATGAAAACCTATAATCAGATGCCTAATGTGGTCAATACACCGCTCTGTACTTTGTAAGGGGCTTCAGATTCGATTGCAGATAGAGTTACCTCGTAACCTGTAGAATCTCCCATTGCAGTACCTGTATTAGCAACCATAGAAGTTACGTCACATCCGTACTCGTAACCTACTAAGAAAGCGTCATCGTTATTAGTCTTTACAATCGCATAGCAGCGACCTTGTGCCAATAATTTCATTTCGTTTCTTTTAGCAGTTGACAATCTACGCAATTTGAACGCAACATCCGCTTGGTTGAATACTGTTCCATTTTCTACACTTACGTTAGTAGTGGTAGTCATAGAACCTGTACCCTTTGGAAGTTCGTAATCGAATACGTCACCCGAAGCAAAAGTGGTGGCAGTTACCTCACCACTGGCAACAGTAAATTTAGAAGCACTCCAATTCATTAAGTGGATGCTCTTAATACCTCCGACTGAATCTTTGCAGTCTAAGGTAAATCCTTGTGTGAGTAAACAAGCCATTTAGTTAATTGATTAAAGGGTGAAATAAACGATTTCAGCAGGGTAAGCAACCTGTACACCATATTTGAAAGATGCACGGAATCTTACCTCGTCATTGTCCTCAGAGTACCAAAACTTGTACTGCTCCTCTTCGTTTGCTAAGTCAGTTCCTACGAAGAAGTTGCTCAAAGAACCTGCTACAATCTTGTTAGTGCCATTCAAACCACCAACTGCGATTATACGCATATTAGTTCCTGGATAAACCATTTCCATATTTACCGCAGCCTCAGGAGTGTAGTGGAACAAGTTAGCGTTTTTCAAGTTAACTAACATCAACTTAAATACGTCAACACCTACGAAACAAACTAAGTCAGTCTTAGTTGCAACACGAGCAGGTAATACTCCGTAGATTTGGTCTAAGATATCATCTACGTTAGAAACAGTGATAGAGGTAAAAGTAGTAGGAGCAGAGTTTCCTAATGTAGGAGAAGCACCGCTAATAACTTTTACGAATCCATCGAAACGATTGATGTTAGGGTCACCACTTGCAGTGTCACCTTGCCACATAGCGATTTCGATTTGCTCAGAAATAACGGCAGCCTTTTCAGCACCAAACTGCTCTTCAAAAGGCAATGCAGTTGCAGAACCTGGAGCGATTTGAGTTTGCATCCATTTTGCTTCCAAAGATTTAGGGCAAAGAGTTTCTTCAACCTTAACCGCACCTACAGTGATAGCACGTTGAGTTAAAGTAGTTGTTCCACTTGGGTTGTAACCACAACCATCGGCTTGGAAGAACACGGTAGAACCTACCAATGCCAACTTAGAAGAAGATTTGATGCCAGGTTGAACCTGACCAGCAGACTGCATTACAGAAGCGGTTTTAGAACCGAATAATGCTTTTACTAATAATTCGGATTGTTGCTCGTTAGTGTAGTTAACTAATCCTGATACGTTAAATGCCATTGTTTTATTTGTTAATTGATTTTGCGAATTTTAAAAGATTTTCAAATTGTTGCTCTTTCTTACTTGGAGCGATAGGGGTTTTAGTAGGTTCAGCGCTTGGCATTTCAGCAAGTGCCTCAACCAAACTAACTACTTTAGACATTGCCTCTTTAACAGATGCTTTCTCAGCGATTAAAGCGTCAATCTTTGAGTTTAATTCTGCGATTTTTTCGTCAACTCTTAGGTTAACAGATTCGATTGCAGAATCAAAAGCGTTCAATTCTACTTCTACTTCGATTTCGGGTTCAACGATTTCAGTTACAATACCATCCATAGTAGTAACCAACATACCACCCTCTACCTCGTGAGTTGCATCAGGAGCAGGAATATCACCTTCGGCAGTTTCTACTAAAATAGCAGTACCAACGGCTAATTCACCCGTCCATTTAATTGTAGTACCATCGGTCAACATCGCTGACTCGAACGATACTTCTTCTTTAGGTTCTTCGCTTGAGAATCCAAGCAATGACCTAATTTCGGTTAAAACTTCTTTAGAGTTCATTTGTGTAAAATATTAAAGTGTAAAAATTGTTATAGTTTTAGTTGCCATCCCATTGACTTACAACACGTTTTATTTTGTTGTAGAGTTCGGTTTCTTCGTCTACAAAGTCAAACATACCCTCAACTGAAAATCCTTTGAACTCTCCGTCTTTTACTTTTGCCCATACTTCGTCATTGTCTACTAAGTAAGACACAAACCAAGAACCATCGGCAATCTTTTCAAAGCCTTTTGGTGGGTTAACGCCTCTCTCTCGGTCTATTAGGTAAGATTCCAACAAGTGAACGCCTTTAACTTCGCTTTCGTGGTGTTGGTTAACGCTTGAATATTTACCATTTCTTGCCCATTTCTTAGCAAGTTTGAAGATTGCCTCTCTATCGAACATTACATAATACTCGCCACGTATAGAATCCCTCCGATAAATTGGTAAATCAGCAACCATAGCAACGCCCGATACAATCCTTTTTTCTTCATTGGTTATGCTAAATTTATTAAAGTTCAATTTAGATTCAGCCCATCTTAACATTTCTTCACCACCCCATAGTAGATATGAGATTGTTCCACAAGCGGTGTCGTCTGATGGATTGTAGTACTCTTTTGCACGTGATAGGTAGGAATATACACGCTTCACGGTTTCGTCTGATATAGGCTCACTATTGGCTAATTGTTGCGCTCTTACTTTACCTACTTGTGTAGCACATTTGTTGCCTTGTTCCTCGTTCAATCGAATACCACGTTTAGCGTTCTCTTTAGCGGCTTCGGGATAGTCGGTATAGGATTCAAATTTTTTCTCTAAGTATGAGTAACAAATCGCTACGGCTTGGGCTTGTTCTTTACCCTCACCAATCAATACCGGTATGCAACGAGATATAAACTCTTCCTCTGATTCGTTGGGTTTGGGTTCGACAAAGGCTTGGTTAAATGCTACGAAGTCCTTCTGTATGGCAGGTGCTTCGACCAATGAGATAAAATCTATTCCGCTATCTTCATCAAATTCGTTGATGTCTAATTTATAAACTGGTAATTTCATCGTAATTAAATATTATTATTCGACAACTGATACACCTCTGTTCATTCCTACTCTTTGTTGAGTGCGTGTTATATCACCCTCTAACACATAAACTTGATTCCCTGAAGCATTCTCGTTTAATGTACTTCCTGTTGTCATTGTAGGGGCTGCACCTCCAATTGTTGGAGCAGATGGAGCGGACGTTCCCCCGTTGTATTGAGTGTTTCTAATACGTTGTACGTTGGCAAATCCATAAACACCTGCCAATGATGCTTGAATATAAGGATAGGCAGGAAATGGAATAGATGCAGGATTCTTAGATGCGTTTGCAAATATGGAAACAATCGAATTAAGTGTACCTATAATTGTATTTGCAATCTGTAACTTTTTGTTATTCTCAAACGCTCTTTTTCTTGACGCTTCGTCTTGTTTTTCAAATGATTGATTTAAATAAGTAATTGCGCCAAATGCTTGACTGGTTAAATCTACTATCTCGGTATAATGCGCACGCCAAAACATACGCATACGCTCTAAATTACTTGCTTCTAATTGTTGTGATTCAACAACTATTTGTGCTTGTGTTGTTCTTGAGATTCTTAATACTTCTGCATCTAATGCGCTACGTTGTTCTAAGCCTTTACGATGTATGTCAGACAATGCAGATTCTAAGTCTTTACGATGTTGCTTTTCTTTTTCAAGTTCTTTTGCCCTTGCCTCCGCTCTCATTTTTGCCTGTTCGGCTAAATAGTTTTTCTCCGTTACTTCTAAAATTCGTAAAGCGTTCTTAGTATCTCCGATAATTTTACCCCATTCTTTTTCTGCATTCTTTCCGTAGTTTGCTCTCGCTTGTGCTAATTGTAGATTTAGTTTTTCACGTTCTTTTGCAAAGGCTTCTAACTCTTTACCTTGTGCCCTTAAAAATTCAATCTCTCTATCAAGTAATAAAATTCGATTATTAGTAGTTTTATTAAATGCTTCTAATTGTCTGTTACTTTCTGATGTTATACCTACAAAATCGGTAAATCTTTGAATCAAGTTACCCATAAATTTCCCAAACTTTTCCAAGAATGGGAACATATTTAAAATAGCAGTCTTTACTTTATCAAAGTTGGCAGCGACTAAGGCAAGTCCAACCGCTAAAGCACCAATTCCCGTTGCTATAATTGCGCCTCTTAAAGTCGAAAATGCCTTAACTACGCTACCTTTTATCGTTCCTGCAATAGCCCCAAATTGTTGTTGAACTTTACCTAATCCCTCTAATCCCTCAGCCAATGCCATAGCACCTTGTAAACGCACCAAAGTCTTTTGTAAATCTTCGGATTCGCTACCAAATAAAGCCATAGCACCTTGAGCCGCTTGGAATCCACGAGCAACACCACTTACAACCGTGTTAATTTGTGCGAATTTGTCAGGGTTAACCGCTGCAACTCGGTCATTAAAGTCATCCATCCTATCCCGCAATTCAGCAACACGACGTTCTGCTTCAATCGCTTCTGGTGAGAACTCACCAAATTTAACAACCGCTTCTTGTGCGGCTAATGTCAACTCTCGAAGTTGTTGCCTAAATCCTTTGAGGTTCGGCTCTTTAACTTCGAGTTCTATTGCGGTTTTTATTGTACTCATTACTTACTTGCTATTAAATAGTAATTAGTGCCATCGGTCACAATCCAATGTGTATCGTTGTTGTTGGTCATCGTGAATGTATTTGCTCCGTCTATGGTGCTATCGTCAGCAGTGTCAATCGTTACTTGGTGGTTTGATGCAATCTTTTTGAAAATCCAATGCTTACCGCTTATTGTTGCAGGGTCGGGAAGTGTAATAGTAATTGCACCTGCTGAAGTATCACACAAAAACAACCAATCGTTAGCCGTTGCCGTGTAATTAGCCGTTAGTGTCTGTACCTTTCCTGCACTTACCCACGTTGGATAAAGTTTGTAATTACCATAGTATAGAGTGTCTGATTCGTCAGGTGTAAAATCGTCACACGCTATTAGGGTTGAGTTGTTAATCAATGGCGGTATATAGTTACCACTTCCACCTAAGATTGTTGTATTGTACGCTAATGGGCTTACAGACGTTTCCGATGCATTGATAATACCCATCGCTTGGTTTGTATCATCGTTGTTAAATCCGATGTTGATATACGATTGCGTTGGCGTTGTGTATTTGTAGCCGTATGGATATGTCTCACCATTGGTGATAGTATCGCTACCAGTATCCGCTCCTATTATTTTATTCGTTGGTATAAATGGTTCTATGTATTGGCTTAATAAGAACTCACACTTATACACTCCGTCACTCATTGGGTTGTAGTCTTCTACCTTATTAAGTTTCCAATACTGACCCTCGAAGAAATAATTATTGGCAAATCGTAGGTTGTAAAAATCCGCAGGTGAAAGTCTAAAATATCCGCTTACAATCTTTGAGTTTCGGTTAGTAATCTCGTACATAAACCGATACCAATACTGATTGAATAGGTTATTGGAAGAATACGAATATCCTGCACCTAACAACACTTCACGAGGCATACCGAACGACAAATCAAAGGTCATTGAACTAACTGAATCAACGTGTAGTGTAATCGGTAGTTTGTTTTGTTGACCTGTTGCGATTTGACTTACACTAAAATAATCTGTTACTAAAGAAAGATTTAAATTAGAAGTACAACCCGAATAGTATAGAATACGATACCCTAATTTATCACCTGGTGCATACGATAACACAAAGTTCTTTTCACTTCCATAACTCCTCATCTGTGTTGGTTGGAACATCAACTCAATCTTTTTCTCACCCTTTACAAATTGGTTATCTATAAAATACTTTCTACTTCCGTAGGTCTGTGAGTAATACGATTGATACGATTGGTTCACTTTATCTCCTCCATCCTTGTAACTGAAATAGTAAGGATTGGCGTTAAGTTCTCCCATTGGTATAATTTCCAACGGCTGAGAATAGTCTAATTTACGTGATAGGTCAATAGTAGGTTCATTGTAAAACTCATCTCGTGGAACAATACGCAACTTCTTAGGGAAATTCTTGTCAGGTTCAACGTAGAGATTGAACATCCGAATCAACGACACTAAGAAATCAGATTGCTTACCCTCAGCATTAAAAAATTGTCCAAAGTCTACCACGTTACCAGTACCAAAATTAATCGCCGACATATTGTTGTAGAAAACTGAATCTTCTACGTTCACCACAAAGTCACCAATCATTGGTGTTATTGGTCTGTCTAAGTCATAAACACGAGAAACAATTATTGATACTTGGTCGTTTGAGTACAGATACACGTTAGGGAACATCAATACTTCACCGCTGAAAATATAAACGTCATCACTTCCACAAGATACTACCGAAGTTGCTTTCACACTGCCGTTTGCTTTTAGTGCTACAGTCAAATAAATGTCCTTGTCGTTGGTAAATCCGTAATTCGATGTGTCTATATTGCCTCGTAAATCTACAAAAAACGTGTAGTTACCTCCTACGGGTACAGTATAAACGCCTGTTGTATTGTTGTAATTACCGCCATTGTCATAGTTACCACTTGTAGAGTCGTTATCAAATAACCAATTCGTACTATAATTAGAGATATTTTGTGCAGTTGTACGCTCTGCTCTAAATAGTCGAGTGTTTGCCGATGTAGTGTTAACCGCTAATCCTGATGGAGCGGGTATAATTAAGCGTTTAAAGCGTTCTGTGTTGAAGAATGAATCGTTAGTATATGAGTAACCCTCTTCGTTAAAAATCTTGTCTACAATCGTCTTTGCATATAAACACGGAGTTGTATCTTCCAAAGACCAAACCCAATGAGTTGTTAACTTCCTATCGTCTTTGTCTATTAATGCGTACACATAGCCGTTACCATATTGAAATGAAACAGTCGAGTTGTTAACCTTTATCGAAGTATCCCAAGAGTTCTTGACGTTGTCGATAGATAACTCGTGATTGTATTCGCTGAAATCTAACTCGTACAGATTCTTTTCCGATATGGAAGAAAACAAGTCCGCAGTCTGTCCGTGAATCGAACACTCATAAAATACATTTGCCGTGTCAGTTACTTGTATTTTGATTAAACGGATAAAGCCTTGTATTTGCTCCAATCCATCAACTAATACAACCGCACTTGCTTTCTTGTTTGGGTTGAAATTGGTGTTGAATTGGGTATCACTTAAAACCGTGTGTTCAATCTCAAATATATGACCGAATATCTTGTTGTTGTTCTTCGTTCCTGGTAGAGTGATAGTCTTAGTCCAATCACTTGACCGCTTTTCGGGTTCTCTTACGTCTGCTATTGACTTGTTTATAAGGATATCGAATGCTTGTCCGATATCTACTCTCTGATTATTTACTAATATTTCTATCATCTGCGTTGTACTTTGTCAACAAAGGCAAATTCTAAGTCTAATTGTAGGTTAAACATCTTGTCATTAATCCACTTTTTCTCTTCGTAGGTGTTGCTTGTTATGTTGCAACTACGCAATATTGAGCCATCCCAAATGTACACAACGGGAGATTCTACCAATTCCCTTAACCAAATGCTTTCACTATCGGTTATCCAATTACTAAATAAGGTTAATTTCTCTTTGCTTTCCGCATAGTATTGGGTATTGCTAAAAGAATCAGTGCCATAAGTCCAACTTACTGCGTTATTGTTTAGCGTGTACGGATTTTGTCTGTACGTTTGTCGGGTTATTTCGTGCGATGTCTTACTAACTCGATTAAATCGGAATGAATCAAATCCACCTAATCTGTTCAACCAAAACAAATCGTAGTTTTCGTACTTGCTACACTCGTCTTTAATGTAGAACCGATAACTCTCAGAAATCTGTACACCATCTACATCCCGAAGATAACAATCGAAATAAGTTGCTCCCGATGGAGTTGCCAAATTAACTGGTATTCTAACCATTCGGACATTCGGAAGTGTATAAGTTGAAGTAGTTGCATCTGAGTAAACTATTCTTAAATTGGTTGCTACACCTCTTAGAGCGTATAACCATACCTTTTGCGTTCTGTGGATTGATTGACTACGAACCGATGTCAAGAACTTACGAGCAGTATCGGTGTAAGTGTCGATATCAAACGATACAAAGTCATAAGGATTTAAAGCAGCGTTCCAAATGCTACCACTTGCGGATGCTTGGTTTAAGTATTCGGTAACACTACCGGTAGGACTTGTAGAATACTCATAACCTACCTTAAAGTTGTACTCCTTTGTGGAATTGGTGCAACCACTCGCAAGGGTATCATTGTAGTTGAAATCTTGTGTGACATAAGATTCCATAATTCTACCTATATTAAATACGGCTTTGTTTGTGCTGCCGTAAGCAATAGGTACTTTTAGTTTTGCGATGGTAGTTGAATCTACTACAACCTCTCCAATCCATTTAAAGTTGTCTTTTTCATAGATTGCTGCACTCGATTCACTTACAACAAAGTTAATATCATTGTAAGCAGGTGTTGTTAATTCAGGTTTTTGGTTAATTGTAACGCTCACGTTATAAAATAGTTTTGATTTAAATGCGTCCTAAATCTATTTTTGCTCAATAAAGAATCCCACTTTAATGTGCAATAAATCACACTTTAATGTGATAAATGGTGTTTAATGTCACAATTATCCGTCAATTTGTGCCTTATATAACACTTTATCTCGTAACAATTTTGTAGTATTATTTGTTACAACTCGGATATTTTCCGAATTACAACATCTCATTTAACACCGCCACAATATAGGTCTGATATCCTTTGTTTGCAGCCTGTTCTAATCGCTTGGCTTGTTCCTTCTTGGTTGACTTATAAAATGCAACCGTGTTTAAGAACTCAATCAACCCCATATGTAAAAAGTAATCCCATTTAGTCCTATCCCCTCGACATAGTTTATCCACCAACTCCAACCAAATCAATGTAGGTCTAAGTCCTGTTGTAGACTCTCCACTTCCTGCTTCAAATAAGACAGGGTAGCCTTCAATAATTCGGGATAGACTTTCGAAAAAAAAAGCGCATAATTATATGCAATGGCAAAATCCAACGAGAGAAAATCTTCGCATCGTTTATCAAATTCCTTTTTACCGATGTCCCGTTTTTTGTTAAATAAACTGGATTCAACAGATAGCAGAGCCATAATCTTATTAAGCGATTCGATAATATCACCATTGTATATCTCTTGCAATTCAATCCATTGGTGAGCCTTTAAATCGAGTGGGTTGGTAAGGAGTTTATATTTCCTTCCTAAGTGCTTAAAAACAAATTTAGGTTCTGTCTTACTTGGAATGAAATTAAGTGTCTTAAACTCCTCCAAAATAGCATTCATTGACATCTCTTCTACTTGGTCAATAGTTCTATTAGTTAGAATTGCCAACGCTTCAATTTTCTTATCTAAGTTTCCTAAGTCACCCAATGAGTGTACTTCTTGTATTTGTCCGATTGTGTATTTCATTTGTTATATATTTCATTGTAATATTCTACACTCATTTTTTCTGCTACTTTATCATATTGTCCATCTCCTTGTTTCCACGCATTAATTATCTCCTCCTTGTGAATTTCTATGGCTTGTTCGATTATGTCTGTAAATATTTGAGATGTTGAAATATGTTGATATGGAATTGTTTTATCCAATTCATTTATAAACCATTCAATACTGCTCTGTTTCATATGTAATAAAATGTTCCTGCTCTATTCTTTGATTTACATTCCAACGCCATTGCTAAACTCATAACGCAATCGTCAAAAAGACCTGATGGTGCGCCATATTTTACTCCCGATTGGGTATATTCGTATTCTATGTTTTGCATTTCATACCCAATGGGGTCTAATGGGAAGAATATCTTCTGTTGATGACAATGGGCTACAAGGTTTTCCATTATCTGTTGTTTGCTTATAGATGTAAATTTAAACCCAAATATTCTTGGATTGGTTCTTTGTAATTGCTCCACAATGGGGTCTCCGTTTCCTGTTGCGTCAACGTATGCAGGTGTATTTCCAACAACACGTGCAATTTTATCAATAGTCATCGCCCAATCCGCTTGGAATCTATCGACATACGCTACCTCGTTATTAGCGTTTAATCCCGTTATAACAGTCCAGTCTGTGTACTTTGCAAGGTCAACACCATAGGCTACCACTTGGGAGTTTTGAACAGGTCTAAGACATCGTTCTATATTGTCCAATCCGAAAGGGTTTGATTTATCGTCTGCAGGTTCAGCCAAGTACAACTCATCGAATACCGCCTTAGGCAAATCCCTCTTTGCCTGTTCTATTTCATCGAGTGATAATATCCCCTCTCTCGCTGCATCGTATGCGGTTATTTTGAAGAACTTATAATCTCGTTCTCCTTGTTTTGCTCTCTCACCTAATTTGTAGAACCAATTCTTTTTTCCCTTGACGTTTCCGATTAGTTTACACTTGCCTCGTGTAGCGGTCAGAGTAGAACGTAGAGCAAACCACGATTCTTCTCTTGCTCGTGACGCTTCATCGAATACGGCTGCATATACATCCTCTCCGTATAGGTTGTCGGGGTTTTCAGCGGACTTAAATTCTATCCGTGCGCCATTGGGTAATATGTGAACCAATTTAGATTCGTTGGATTGGAAGAAATCTCTGTGTGATACTTGAGCCTTCATTCTTCGGTAGGCTATCTCCGCTTGTTTGTATACCGGTGCAACCCACCAAACTGATTGATTGTCCTTGAGTGTGAGTGCTTGTTCAAATAGCCAAATAATATGGGATGCAGTCTTGCCTGTTTTGGTTGATGCTGCGGTAATAGTATAGCGTTCGGGAGCATCTAATATTTCCCGTTGATAGGTTGTAAGATATGGTCTAATATACTCAATCTCCATTTATAATCTTCTTGTAGATTAACTCTCTCTCTCTGCACCAATGCTCCAAGTTATAATGCTTACGGCAATACTCAGCATTAAGTTGTCCCATTCCTTGACGTGATTCATCAGACATCAATATCATTTTTTCGATTCTATCCTCCCATTTATCGTTGGCTGCAAATAATACCCCTAAGTTATTTTCGCAGTATTTGTATGGGTAACAATTGCTAACTACTATCGGCAAATTGTAGGCACTGGCTTCGAGAATCTTCAACTCTGATTTGTGGTTGTTGAAAGATTCATTGAGTAAAGGTGCTATCACGAAGTCCAAGTGCTTATAAGCGTGTCCATATTCAAACGTATTCACACCGCCAACTATCTTTGGGTTGTTAAATAACTTGACAATCTTGTCCCATTCTTCGCCTCCTGTATATCCGCAAATATAGAACTCAAAATCATAATCGAATTGTAGCCTATTTATAGCCTCGTTAACAAGTTTTAAATCCTCGTAGTGTGTTACACCTCCAACCCAACCGATTCGTAGGTTATATGACTTTGGTTTGTCTTGTGACCACTGCTCGTGTTCGTAGTCTAATGCGTTGGGTACTATGTAGCAATTGCGGTTAAACTCAAATACTTTCGATTGTAGATGTGGTGTTGTGGCAATTACTGCGTCTGCATAGTGCATCGCATCCTTAATCGCTTGTTTGATTCCTTTCCGATACGCTTGGTATGCAGGATTGTAACGAGGTAATGCCCAGTAATCGTCCACATCAACCGCGTACTTAGTTCCACTCTGTGCTATCTTCTTGAGTACGTCATAGTGTTTCTCACCTAACCACCGAGAGAATATAATTAAATCGTAGGCTTTGTAGTCTATGTCTAAGAACTCCGCAGGGTTTTGGCAAACGTCTACATTTGCCAATCCCATTAATTGCATACGGAGGTGAGGTGTTGCGATACGATGGTAAATAACCCCATTCATTCCATCGCATAATAGTAGTAGGTTCATAGTTTTTCTATTTCTTGTTTAACGTGTTTGTAAAATTCCCACGTCTTATAATTTGTTTCGGGGTCAATGACTGAAATAATCTCATCAACTGCAATTAATGCACATTCTTTTGCAGGGACTTTGCTCCACCATTCGTTGCTATTTTCTATTCTTAGATATTTTACAACTAACTCGTTGGCTTTTTCGCTTGGTGTCATTCAGTTGGTGTTAAAGGTATGGGCATCCAATACGCTACGAAGATAACGCGATTAGTAAACTCACATATCCACATATCTTCATAGTATCGTGCAAGTGTTTTATCTCCGTTGTCTTGAGATACCAAAACAAGGAAATCGTCATTGGGTACTTGGTCTAATGTACTACGCCACGTCTTCTTCATAGTTTTTGGATAATTCTTGTAACATATCTATAACCATATCACAGGCTTCTTGATATCCAAGTTTCCATAATTCATTCTCTTGACTATCTTGTGATTGATTATTCTCATCAATTACATTCACTAAAATTAGTGCTAATAGTTCTTGTACTTTTTTATTCTTCATAGTTCGTATAGGTCTAAATTGTGTCCGCTTAGTTCATTGTGTAACCACGTCCGTACTTTGTCATAGGTGGCTACCTCAATATCGTTATCTTCTTCTTGAGCATACTTTACTTTTGCTCGTAGGAATGAGTCTAATTCCCACAATACTGAATGCAACTTGGAGGCATTTACCGCAAGTTGAAACTCTGTCTGTTCTTCGGGCAAATCAAAATCCAATCTCGCTCTCATTTTTGTATTCATAAATTCTCACATAGTGTGTAGCCTTACTCTTGGCATTTGGTTCACGCAACTTACCGATTCTGATTCTTACATCTCCGTAAGTGTTAACTTGTGCTTTGCCATTCTCGATTGCCTCTTGTAGTTGCTTCATTGATAACGACAATGTGATTCCGTACTGGTCTTCCCACGCAGTCCCGACAAATGTTTTACTGTTCTCCATTTAAATTTAAAGTTATTTTGATTGATTTTTCTGTTATGTTTTGGTCGATTGTTTCTTTTGGTTTGCCTTGACTGCGATTAAGCAATAAGTCAAGATTGAATAGTGAGTTTTTATCGTGTGATTTCAATAGCGTACCGGCAATGATTCTTTCAAGAATTGTGTACTCTTCGCTCTTGTCTATTTTCTCCAACTCCTTCCTTGACATCGTAAGCATTGCGTTGATGGTATCCTCTACCTGTGATTTGTGGTATCCTATCTCTTTTAATTGAGTAACTAACTTCTTTGGTCTTCCGTTAGGGTTTAGTACCTCTCCTTTCTCAGGACGTGTTAAACTTCCTCCGTGTGGTTGTTTTTCTTGCCGTGCCATATTTCCGAATTATTTCCGAATTTTAGTTGCGTGTATGTCTATTAAAAATTCCTTGTATTGTTTCTTATCTCCGTACTTAATATGACATTCTCTACATAGTGCCATAATGTTTTCGATGTTGTCCTTTGTCTTACTCCCTCCGATTCCCTTTGCTTGGATGTGGTGAATATCGACCGCTTGTTTGTTGCACACTTCGCAAGGTATAAAATCGGTTTCATCGTATCCAAAATAATTTAGGTAGGTTCGGGTGTATTTCTTCATTTGCTAAACAACATTGCCCAGGGAGTAGGTAATATCAAATCCCTCTCAAATCTAAATCCGCAGGTTTGAAAAAGGTCAATCCATTGGTGCTTGTTCTTTATGTTTATATGTCCCCATTCTTTATCTAATTCGCTTTCGTATGGAGTTGAACTGAAATGAAAGTAATTACATTGTAAGTCCTTTAGAAATGGTACTAACTTGGTGTCAGGTATGTGTTCAAATACTTCTATCGATGCTACTAAATCACCTTGTATTTTTTCTTGTGTGAAATCACAATTGTACGCTATCGTGTTCAATACTCGGTCAATGTAGTATTCGTAGTGGAATTTGTTTTGGTCGTAGTATCTCACGCTTATACCTTTATCTCGCATTGCTAACGAATAGCCACCCATTCCACCGCCTAAGTCAACAAATTGTTCTGGGTGACATATTGGGGTTATATAGTCAGCGGTTGCCTTAAATAAGTTTAAATAGCCGATATCGTCTAAATGGATGTTCCATTCAAACTCTTTGTTGAAACACTTTTCATCATCCCAAGTTCCACCGAAACTATTCATTTTCTTTTTCTCTTTGGCTTATGTTCATCATCCGCTAATTGTGCTAACTCTATTTCGTTAAATGCAGTTTGTATTTCTGATTCAATCGCAGCGGCTTTTTCTTCCTTTTCTATTTCGTCTAATCGTTGTTGGCTAAATATTAAAAGCGACAAAAACGCATCAGCAAAACAAGAACTACAACTTGGCAAATTACGCCCGTAGATTTCTTTATAAGCGTTGTTTAACTTTGCTTGTTCCTCTGGTGTTAGATTCAATACTTGTGACCTTTTAAAGTCATCGTACTTGGGTGCTAATGAGCGTATAAATAATAATTGTTCTTTCATTTGTTAAATGTTTCGTTGTAATATTTTTCAGCGTTATGTAACATAGTCGCATTAAATGGTTGAGCATTAAAATGTGTTTTTATGATTTCCATTTCGTGCATTTTCTTAGCCCGGTCAATATGCTCTTTCATTAGTTCTTTACTTCCTAATCCACAAACTATAGTATATTTCTCTACTAACCAATCAATACTACTTTGTTGACTCATATCTTAGGGTCTATTATTGCTACAATTACAGAGGATATAGAAGCGTATAAAATGCCTACCCATCCGTAGGTAAATAGGAAAACTGATAAGCCTATCCACCACGACATACAAAATGCACAATCAAGAGGCTTCATAGATTGCCAATGGTACGGATTGTTTCCGTAGATAAACCGCTTTAAGTAGTCGGCAGGTTTACCGAAGTTAACAAGGATAATCGCAAAACACGCTACCCCTATAATTTCAAGAATTGTATTCATCTCTTATTTGTTGTTTTACTTTTTTTATTACTCGTAGTATTTCGTTGATACTGATTTTTGTTTGTCGGTGAATGGCACGAGCCGAATTTCCTTCCATCCATATTTCGAAGATTTTACGTTCATACCAATGTAACTTCGGCAAGGTTCGCTCAATGGCGTTGTACTTAATCTCCTGAGCCTCTTTGTAAGGTATGGATTCTTCATCTGAAAATCTATCCTCCACTTCATCGCTCTCTTGAATTCGATGTTTTGCAAACGGACTGCATTTTCCGTGTATTGCGTTGTACAAGAGCCGTACAACATAGAAGCGTATATAACCACCCGCATAAATTTCCTCTATTTGTTTATTAGGTTTTTCCATTATCGCAAGAAATGCATATTGATACAACTCCTCAGCCGTGTCCTTGTTAGGTGCTATCTTGTAACACGCCTCCAAGAACCACGACTCAGTTGTTAACCATTGTATAATCTCGTTGCGTTTGATATTCAAATTTAAAACTTTTTTTCAATTTTACAACTATATCCTAACTTTTTATATTTTTTTTCATAAAATCCCACTTCGGACTCGTTGTACAGAATGATTATCGAGGTGTAGAGTCCCTTTGTCACTATTAAATCCCAATACCTCAAGGAGGGTGGCGTAGTTTCTTTGGAGGATTTTGTCATATTCTAAATAGTATTCGATTTGTTTACAAGCATTAAGTACGGTGCTATGGTCTTTAACCAGTATTCTACCTATCTGCGTTGTCTTATATCCGTAATGAAAGCGCATGATGTAGCAGAATAAATGTCGTGGGATGGTAAAATCTGCTTTCCGGGATGTTCCCAATACTTCTGATGGGGATGTTTCATACACTTGGCATATCTCTCGTAATACCAATTCCCAATCTTCGCAGTTTTTAACATACTTGATTCTTGGATTTAATAATTCATGACGGAGTTCTCTCAGTTTCTCCTCATACTGGCGTTGCATTGTTTCGTGTTTCAATAGCAATGACTGATAACGCTTTTTTAAGTCGTGGTGTTGTTGGTATATTGTTTCCATTATCGTTGTTCTTGATATAATGTTCTTGCTGGTGTAAATGTTGTTTTAATCATGCCTACTTCTCCGTGTCTATTCTTTGCAATTATAAGTTCTGCCTCTTCAATTTCTATATCTGCTCTATCGTAGTAGTTAGGACGGAATGGAAATAAGATTATATCTGCGTCTTGTTCAATACTTCCGCTCTCTCGTATGTCGGATAGCAATGGTCGCTTATCTGCTCTCTCTTCGCATTTACGAGATAACTGAGCCAATGCGATAACAGTTATCTCTAATTCCTTCGCCAATACTTTTAAGTTTCTTGATATGTCACTTATCTCTTGTTCTCTATTTTGCTTGTTTCCTTTAATCAATTGTAAATAGTCGATAACCAATATATTTAATCCGTGCTTTGCCTTATGGATTTTAACTTTAGATTTTATGGTTTGAATATCAACAATCGCCTCATCGTCTATATGAAACATTACTTCATCTGTTACAATCTTATTTGCAAGGTAGGAAATTTCCGATTGATTTAAATTACCGCTTCTAAGTTTGTATTGTGGTATCTCTGCAAGTAATGACATATAGCGTTTAGCAATCTGCTCTTTGCTCATTTCCAAAGACAAGAACAAACACTTCGCTCCAAGTTCAGCAGCGTTCCGAACAAATGAAAGTGCGATTGCAGTTTTACCTGAACCGGGGCGTCCTGCTATAATTACCATGTCCGATTTATTCCAACCACCTATAACTGAATCTAACTTGTGCCATCCGGTAGGCAATCCGCTTAAACTTTGTCCTCGTTCTATTGCGTAGGTTATTTGATCGAATACTTGACCAGTAACTTTCTGCATTTGTACACTTTCTTTTGCATGTACTATTTTGCTTTCTTCTACATACCGCTCTAAATCGTTTGTAATAGCGTTTAAATCGCGTTGTAAGTCAAGATTGGATAGTTTGTCTATCAACTCCTTTTTCATTGCCTTATATTGCAATTCTTTGATGTTGTGTTCTATCTCTCCATTACCCATTACTTTATTCATTAACAAGCTTACTTCGTAGGCATGTTCTTTTCCTATGTGATTAACGATTTCGTATAAACCAAATTTGCTATTTGACAAGTACAATTCTTGCATTGCCATCACAACTTTTTGGTGTACTACTTCTGTAAACCAATTGGCTTTTAATCTTGGTAAATAAACTAAGTTCTTATCCCAAAATAAAAGATTAGATATTATGTGCGATTCTAAATTCATTTTAAAATTGTTTATAGTTTAAAACTGGTTGTTGTTGTGGTTGGTTTTTCTTCCAAGTTATAACGGCTGCTTTCCAATTCTTCATTGGGTTGCGTCCTACTTTCCATCCATTGGCTTCGTAGTAGTTGTAGAAACGAGTTGATTCATCTTGCATACCTTGTTCTATCATGTAAGCCCTAATGTCGTTTTCTGTTGGCTTAATAAACTTCTTTACATTATCATTAACACTATCACTTACACTTACACTATCAGCTTTTTTGGGTTTTTCTAAAAAGGCTTGGGTTTTTTGGGTTTCGTTGGCTTTTGATGGTCTACCACCTTTTTTACCATTAAGTGATTGTTTTACAATATAATCATTCCACCTTTGCAAATCTCTTTTTAAAGATTGCTTGATTGGTTCAAATGCAATATTAATAATCAAATCCTCGGTGATAGGATTCTCATCGTTCACATAAGCGAATATATGCTTAATTAATTTACCTGCCATTTCATCTGGCAATTGGTTAAATACTCCACTTTGGTCTGTGTAAAGTATAAATGATTTTTTATTTTCTGCCATAAAAAAAGCCCATCAGATTTGCGGTAGTAAGAGTACACGCAAACCCAACGGGCAAATATCTTTTTAACTTTAGGATTCTCTTACAATCCAGTTAACGATTCAAATATAGGTATTTATTTCTTATTTTCCAACTTAATAAATCCTATTTCTTCATTGCTATTAGCACGATTGATAAACTGAATTTCAACCTTTGCAGTATTTACAATGACCTGTGCAACTTCGCTAATAGCCTTAGCGGTGTTTACATCTATTTCTTTTTCCTTGAGTAACTCTATCGTTTCAAATAGATGGTTGCGTAAATCCTCAATTTTGTTGCGTGGCATTATAGTAGTTTTAATTGTTTCTGATCATCCTGTTTTGTATGTTTTAATTTTTGCCTTGCTATTTTTCAAATGAGACGCACTATTTGCCCCACTATTTTTGATATCTGCGTCAATTCCATAAGGCGGGTCAACAATAGCCAATTCAAAATACTTGTCAGGATAACGAGCCATTAACTCCATATTATCTTCATTTGTTATTTGCATAGCGTTTCTCCCTTTCTTTAATGTTCTTTTTTAATCGTGACAATTGTTTGGTAATCTCTCGTAAATCATCAGGCAACTTGTTGTGTGGTATCATTCCTTTTTTAAAGCGTGTAGGCGTGTTAAAATCCATCAGTCCTTTAGTGCCTTTATTCCAAGATGGTACTCCCTTTTTGAACTGACCGGTATTTGCACGTTTACAAATGTTGCTGATTGTTTCCTTTGTTTTCTGTATGCCTAATTCGTAAGCCTTAGTCCGTATTGCTGTTAAATTTCTATTAAACACTGGTACTAAATCTTTGTTTATCGTTACGGGGTATAGTTGCTTTAATTTTTCTAAATCTTGCTTACTCCATCTCATAGTTGACCTCCAAAAGTATAAACTGCATAACCTTCTCTGTCATCTGTGGTTATAATACAATTATACTTATGCCTTAAATCGTGTATTCGTGCGGATAAACGATAGATGCCATAGCGATTCCAGGCTTCCATTGGATTGATAGTTAGATTCACTTTCAAGTGTTCTAATAACTTTTTATTTTGACTATCTGTTTTCATATGTTTTATTCCAAAATTCTTCTGCTAATAGACTATTCTGTTTCAACATAGATATTCTACCTTGTGTATATGATTCCAAAATAGCCTGTTTAAAGTGTTCTGTTTGTGTTGCTAATAGGTAGTGATACAATGCCTCCGCTTCGTGTTCTGTTTTAAATTCGCCTACTAAATCCCCATTCTTCCAAACTCGGAATACTTCTACTCCATTTACAATTGATTTGTGGTGGTAGATTATCATTTGTTACCTCCTTGTATTTTGTCTTTTAACCACATTGCACCAAATTGAAATGAAGCACTATCGAATGGTAGTTTTTTTATGTTGTCTTTTTTGCTTTGTGCTTCATTATATATATCTTCATCACTTGGGAGTTCGATGGGGGTGATATCCTCAAAGTTACCATAACCATTTAACATATCCTTTACTTGTTCTTCTGTGTATAGTTTCATTTGTTACCTCCTTGTATTTTATCTCTCATCCATTTTGCTCCATCACTCCAGCTTGGAACTGTATTGTAATGAGTATAAATAGTTTTACCTTTTTCACTAAATACCAATTTACCTTCTTCCCATATCTCCTCATCACTTGGTAGTTCGATAGATTCTAAAATGTTTACAATCTCAGATTCTTCAGAATCTAAAAGATAGTGATACTTGTCAGCCATTTTTATGGCTTTTCTTACTTGTTCTTCTGTATATAGTTTCATTTGTTACCTCCGTAAAAGTCATTATTACTTTATCACATCCATCTTCTTGATACATTTCTCTTTGTGCCTTACCACTTAAAATGTCATACTTCATTTCTATCATTGCATCAATCGCCCTTTCTGTCGAAACCGTTACAATCATTTTAATTTCAAAAGTTCGTTTTTGTTTTTTATTATTGCTCATTGTTACCTCCGTATGTTAACTCCTCTCCCGTTAATGCAAAGTACAGGTTTTGTAGTTGGTGGACGTGTTTTAGTAACGTTCTATTATTTATTTGAACACCTGAATTTAGTGTGATTGGATAAACGCCCCATTCAAATTCGTAATTATTTACAACATTTTTTATAAATATAATGTCATTATAATAATCATCGTGGTGCCTTGTAAACCCAAACTTCAACAACCATTCTTCGGTAAGTGGGATTGCATCCATTAAGCCATAATGCGCTCCTTGAACATTCTCCGTGTTAACACAATCGCACATAACATCGCATACTTGTTGAGGGAAATTATGTGGGTCAATCATAACCCAATTCCCAATTCTTAATTGATTCGCTTGCATAACTTTATTTTATTGATAATAGGCGTTCAATAACATCTTCGGTACTATGCCCATCAAATGGGAATAAGGCTTTTTCGGTTTCGGGGATTTTGAATAAGTCCCAATCTTCTGCTTTGTAATGATTGCTTATTTGACCCGTTGGCAAAACGGCAACTACGATAAACCATCCCCCACCAAAACACAACTCACCATCGTGGTGCTTCCAAGATTTATGCACATAGTACTTGTGATGATAACTACCATTGGGATTTGGTATTAAACCTTTACGACCCCACTCGTTAAATAACGCCACGTTATATGCTTTTCTAATATCATATAATTCTTTAAAAGTGTGATAACCATCCGAAGTGTTTTCAGTTATTTTGTTCTGCTCTTTCTCCATTTCTTTGGCTTGTTCAAATAATTCAACATAAGTAACCCCATATTCGCCTATGGTAATTTCTTTATTTTCTAATTGAACTTTAAGCCTCCATGTTTTATTGGAGAACCACTCCACTGCCGTTTGTTGTTTATTGTTGCTCATTTGTTTAAATTTATTTTTCTTTCATCAATTTTATAAATGGTTGTCAATCCCGTTTCCATATATAATTTTAATTCCCGTTTATATATTTCCAAAGTGTCTTCAAAAGTATGTTTATCGCATTCTGCATTAATTCTAAAATCACTTAAATTTGATTTAAATTGATATTGTAATTTTTCAGTTACTAAATTAACAAATTGACTCCATTCAATATTTTCGTCATATTTATGCCAAACCTTTTTTTCTTCTTCTTGTTTATATATTTGATTTATCTTGTCTAAAAAATATTCTTCAGCCTCTTTCCATGCAAGATTTATAGATTCATTTAAATTTTTATTTTGCTCTATACAACATCGGTAATATGATAATTCATATTTTTTAAATTCAGTAAGATTTGAAAATTCGGACATTAACCAATCAATTATTTCTTGTTTGCTCATAACTGCCCCCCTCTGTACATGCGTTTGGTTTCTTGCTTCCAATGTTTGGTTACTTGATTAAAACTCTTAATGGGCTTGTCATATTCAAACTTGTATGGTTCCGCCTCGGGCATATCTACCACTCTTTTTCTTGTCAACTTCGCCCACAACTTGTGCAATAAAAATGCTACTGGGATGCTCATAGGATATAGTATTAAAAATTCTATTGGTAACATAATCAATATTTTACTTATTAGCAATCTTTTTACCCAAATCAATACCCAACCTAAATAATAGGGATGCGGAATAATAGTTGTATTGGTTATTTATATACACCACATACAATTCACCCGACCCAGCAAACCCCCATTCAGGATCGTTCTTTACCATTTTAATAAATTCATCCGTTGGTAGTAATTCCAACAACGCATGAGCTTCCTGCTCTGTGCATAATAGTTTAAGTGTTGTTTCCATGATTCAAATATACTACTAACTTTCAATAGTGCAAGAAATATTTTCACTTTTATTTACTTTTTTTAGTAAACGAACGATTTCCTTAGTGAATGATACTATTTAACATCAATCCTGCGTGGTATAGTTTCTCTTCTACTTCCTCTCGGATATCTTCCAACTCAATAACCGAAGTAAATAGTTGATGAGATTCGGGCATACGAGGGTCGTAAGAAACAAAGATTCCGTATTCGGTTTGTGTACATAGCATCCCAAATTGCATTTGCCAGTAATATTCAGGGTGGTTATCCTTTAAAGATTCGGCATCTGTAATTGTGGCGTTGCGTAGGTGAACCGCAGAATTGAATGGGCATTTAATTTCTATTATAGAATCCTCACCTAATCCATCGGGAGAAAATCCGCTTATTTCGTTGAACTCTATAAACGTGAATGTTTCACCTCCGTAGTATGTGTACTCTTTGAAGTCTTGAGATGTGAAAGTATCAAAGGCTTGACGCTCGTAAGTTTTACCCCATTCCAATGCTCTACCAAATATTTCGGGTTGGATGCCTGTAAGAATAACACCTGCCTTTTCATAAACGTAGGATTTAGCCGTTTCACTTAGATACTCCGATTTATTACGAGGCTTACCCATCAGTTTATAAATCTCGCTGCCTGTAAAGCGTGACTGCCGTAATTGCAACCACGCTTCTTCTGTTAAGTTTGTAGATATCATATTCCTTCGTCAATCATTCATTTAACCGCCTTTAAAATCGTCAAGTGTTCGGGCTTGAGTTGATACTTCTTTAGTATGTCATCAATCGCTCCACCACCTTTAATATGCTCAACCGCTTTCTCCCATTGCACCATTGCAGGATTTATGAATGGTTTCTCTTGTGGTTTTGCTTCTACCTTATTACGTTGCATTGCCTTTTCTCCGTCATCGTCTTCGTCAATGTTTAATCCAAGAATAGAACCGAGTGCATATCTACGAGCGTAGGTGATAGCAGAACCCATCGCTTGAGGATCGTTAGTTTTTACCACTGGCATACAATAGGTTGCTTCTATCCACTCTCCGCTATCGTGCATTAGAATGGTTGTTAAGCAGTCTGCATCGGGTAATTGACAGAACGACAACCCTGCGTCCGCTAATGGTTTTTGAATGACATCTAAAATGTTCGCCAATGACGCATACTTAGATTTGAAAAATGGATTGGTTGCTTCCTTTTTAATTTTTCCGATGTTGGCTTGGAACTTGCACAAAGCCGCTGCAAGATTCGCAATTGAGTCTGATTTATTCATAGTTGTAATGTTTTAATTTGCCTGAAATCCACCCTAAGTAAACGTGACACATAAATGCGTCTTGATGGTCTTTTTGAAATTGCTCGAAGTCAAACCAGTTTTCAAAGTCAATGCAATCCTCAAAAGGTACTGCCGTAGATTTGTAATACTGATTAACTAATGAATCATCCAATGAAACGAGATAAGCCTCTACATCGGATTTTCTAAAGTAATACTGAACGGAATGGTAGTCTAATACTACATCATTCTCCAAAACTGCTACCCACTTCATTTTCCTTAATTAATTTGTAAGCCGTTGATAATACTGTTTTAGCGTTCTTCTGATAGATATCTCCGTGAAAATATCTTCTAATGGTTGGTAAACTCAACCCTGTTCTGTGTTGAATGTCCTTATAAATGCCGTGATAACGCTTTTTAAGGATTTCTTCTCTGATTTGTTCTATTGTCATAGTGAAAGCAAAGGTAAACTAAAACTTTCAATTATGCAAATTTATTTTTTAATATCTATCGAGAAAATAATATCGCCTAACTTAGTGGCTAATTCGTTGGCAAGTTCTTGTTGAAGTGATTCTGTGAATGAATCCTCGATAAAGTGTTTGCCTTTGTACCCACGTCTGTGGATTTTACGAGCGATTGCACGTGCTAATGTATCGTAGGAAACACCTTTGTTTGGTTTGATACCTTTAAACGACATCCACTCTTTGATAGATTGCCATAGATATGGTGTTCCCTCTTTGTGACCGCTTTTAGTCGGCTTTCTACCAAACTCTACTTGCTCCCAATAGTCCTCCATTAAGAACGTAATCAATAACGAAGTAGGAGTTTGTGTTATCTCACCTGGTTGTATAGACTGCTTTAATGATGATGAAGCGTTGGCATTCTTATTGTCCAACTCTTTACGCATTAAATTAACCGCTTTATTTGACCACTCAGCGATTATCTGTTGCAATAGTGATGATTCTTCCGTGAAGAGTGTTTTGTCCTCTCCTATGCGATTAATAAGGTCATCTATGTTGATAGTCTTAGCCAATGAGATTAAAGTGTATTAGTTCACCGCTTGTAAAATATTTTATTACCTCTTTCCAATAACCATCGGGTACAACTTGACAACCTGCACTCCACCTATCAACTAAACTTCCTGCACCTGCTCTATGGAAGTTAATCCCAAATAGTCCGTTTTGGGTTTTGGTCTTGTCTATTACACCATCCTTGTTGCCGTCTCTGTAAATATCTATCGCTTTAATCTGTTTGAAATATGGCATACCCAACCAAAGCGATTTCCAATTCGATGAAGTAATAAATTGGTGTGTCCAAAGGTATTGGGCAGGTACTGCGATTGCCGTTCCGGTCACTCCTCCGTGTGTTATTGGGTTTTGTACGTAGAATTTACCTGCAGTAGTTGAACACGGAACGATTGATACTACACGCTCGTTGACAATTACCAATAAAAAGTCATCAAATGTGTTTGTGAGTTTATCGTCTGTACGGACAAAAACTAAACTCTTCGGTGTCCAAATCCAACGCTTAACAGAAAAATAGTTTTGTACCCACTGATTTGCAGCGTCTAAGGTTTTTTGACCGATAACTCCGTCTACTTTTAGATTATAACCCCGTTGGTTTAGAAACTGCTGCACGTTTTTCATACAATTCCATTGTTTTATTTAAATAGTAAGATGCCTTTAACAAATCTGTTTTACCGCCTTTCATATCGTACCTCCAAACGTACTTAATTACATTCCCAATTGTGTACGCTTCTTCTGGTGGTAGACCTTTTACTGCGGTTAAGATTGCATCCATTGCCTCGATTTCGCCTTTGTTGTAGTGGCTTGGTTTGTTTACGATATCCATTCTGCTACAAATCTATTAATATCCATCGTAATAAGTAGCATTTGACCACCCTTAAAAAGTACATTAGTGTAATCATAGTTGGCAATCGCTCCGGAAACATCGTCTAAATTGATATATCCATCCTCTAATACTTCGACAATATCAGCACCTAATCCAACCTCTTTGTAGATAGAATCTTGTTGTTCTTGGTGTACGATTTCAACCTTTAGGATTCTCATATTATTTTCCCGTTAATAATCTTCATATTGTTAACGTGGAATGTCAAATCTTGGTTAACATCAACACAAGCAAATCCGTGACTCCATTTGGTATAAGCATAAGGTCTGTAGTCAGGAGATAGGGTACAAAGACAACCCATTGACCAAACACCAGTAGATTCACCATTGATGTTATTTTCTGAGTGGTGAGATACTTGGTGGTTATGTCCAAAGATAGTAGAAGATTTAGCCTTGAGGAACATACCTCGTGCAGGGTTCACCGGTGAGAATACACTTTCGCCCATTTCGTGACCGTGCAATACGTTTAATTTACCTAATTTGATAATCTCACGATTAACTAAGTTGATTTTAAACTCACTTAGTCCTAATAGGTTTTCAAACTTTAAATTATCAACATCGGAAAACTCTTTGGCGTTGCGTAGTAAATAGTTTCTTACTCTCTCCTCGTGGTTGCCTAACTTGTAGTAAATAGGTATAATTGGGAATAGTTCACGCAAATACGCAAAAAAGGTTTTAGTCATCTCTATTTCCTCTCGTAGTGACGGCATCCCAACCTCTTTAATAAATGAAGATACTGGGTAACAATCCATAATATCCCCATTTAAAATAATGCAATCAACATTGTTATTTAATCCCCATTCTAACGATGTAGATAAAGCCTCCATATCGTGATATGGGATATGAATATCTGATAAGATTAAATATCTACCCTCTTTTAGATGCACATTAACCATCTCTTTGTTTTGGGAGAATACTTTGAGTTTTTCTAATCCCTCTTTAATGGTAGATTTCTTAGTGACAAATTCGTGAGTTGCTAAATCCCCAAGTAGTTTTTCACCATTTGCACCTTTTTGATACCGAATCTTATTCCTTACATTTTCAATACTACCAAATTGTGGGTTTTCTTCTAAGATTAATTTTGCAAGTGTGCGGTTAGGTGCATCGGGGTACTTCTCCAAGTACGATTTGATTATATTTTTCATAAAAATATTGCCATAATTGTTACCAATATCGCCCACATTCCTACTCCTTTTATGACATCTTTCTGAATAGAAATAGTATTATTTTTATTTTGAATTTCCACACCTAAAGAATCTGTCTTAATCTCAAGACGTTCAATCACTGAATCTTGGTAGTTAATTATGATAGAATCAGCCTTAACTAATTTGTTTAATCGGATGACATCCCTCCGAGCATTAGCACCCTTTACTAAGTACTTATTGGCGTTCGATACTATCGAGGTGTCGATGCAAATTAATTGCCCGTTTAAGACCGATGGAATCACGAGTAAAAGTATCAATATATAACGTGTCATATTTTAAGAGCGTTAGACGGACTTTCTTCCACTTAGTGATACTATCAGTCCACTTTATTATTTGAGTGTCTGTAGTGTGCTTATAATGCGTTTTTTTAATAAAACAATTATACAGGCACAACGCAAGTATTAGCCAAATAAGGAACTTGTATAGAGAAGTTGATTGCATATCCTGCTAAAATGTCCGTTCTTGAATCGTAAAAAGGGGAGGCGTTCTGATTTACTACCAATTGCCAAACTTCGTCTTGGTACTCAGAATCCAACAATGCAAAAATATCGCCCATAATTTGAGCGGTGTCAGATAGTACCTCTATCACGTTAGATTCAGATTCAAATACTCTATCCATAACCAACAGAGCAAAGTTGTAAGTTTGTAACTTGTTCGCTAAATCTAAAGTAAATCCATCGGGGTAAAGCCAAACAAGCGGATAGTATTCTATATTCTCAACCGTTAGGTTTGATTGTTGACCCACTCCGAATTTGCCCACCATCTTGTGACTTTCGGCTTGAGTTTGAATTTTTGCGATTATTTGGTTTAGCGTCATTTAAAAACTTGATTAATTTGGCTTCGTTGTTTTTCTGCCATTTATTATTGCGGATAGTCATAGTTCCAATAGCAATCATCCATATCATCCCCAAGATAGAACCCACCATAAAAAGATGTGTTTTTAGGTCTAATCGTATCAAATCCGCTGCCAGGATTGAGGAACAATGGATAAGTATTTGTGTTTTCACGTAGATAATCTCTTAGTCTATTAGCGTAATATTCGGCTTTATCACGGAATCTCTTCTCAATCATTGTCAATTCGTCAATACTAACCGCTCTTGCGTTTTCTGCCTCTCTTGCTGCTACGCTCTTATTCATCATTTTAAACGTCATAGGCAGCATAGATTCAGTAATTGTGTAGTATTTCAAACAAGGTGCAATATACGAATCTAAAAGCGTAGTATTTACGTTTGTCAATGTACCTGCAAAGGCTTGGGTTTGTAATTCATCGTACAACCCCGAACCAATGATATCACGGATATAAATCTCTTGAGCCTCTTTAATCGCACTTTTTAATAGTTTATCGTCAACATTCTCGTTGATTGCGGAATTATCCTTGAGATAGGATGTGCTTATAAAATATACGAAGTTGCTCATTTCTTTCTAATCATTACCTTTTGTTGCCAAATGTGTCTGCATTGTGGAGTGTTAGTATCTGTATTTGGATTGTGATACCAACCACCTCTACGTTTCCAAACGTCATATCCTAATTCAGCAGACATAGTGTCAATATCTTCTCTACTAAATACCTTGTTAGATTCTACGATTTTGCGGCAAAAATCACGAGATGTTGGCAGTAATAAACCACCCTCAATACCTGGTGCTTTTTCGTACTGATATCTTACAACCAATTCAGTTTCTAAGCCTTTTATCAAATCACGTCCTTTAGCGGTAACCTTGTAGCCGTTTACTTCGGGAGCGATTCTATCGGATTTAATCAACTCGGTTAGTGCATCCATTACGTTCTGTGCAGGTTGTTTAGTCAAGTTCACTAAATCACCTGTTTGTAGTCCTGGATTCTCTGCTAATATATTTAACAACGCTTTGTTTAACGCATCGCCAAACTCAAACTTTACTTCTTCGTATAAGTCCGCAGATTCTCCGTACTTGGCGAATACCTGCAAATCTCTTTCGTCATCCCAACCGAATGGATTTTGTGAGGACAATTTTACTTGAGTTGAGAATCCTAACTCTTTTCTAACTTCATCTCTATCGATAATCCCTGCGGTAAATAATTCTTGATAGTTAATACCTAATGGTGGTTTATTTTCGGTTCGTAGTTGTACAGGTGCGATGTATTCAAACAAGTAAGTCAACGCATCGTCTAACTTTTTTTGTCTTGGTTCAACGTATGCGGATTGAAACATCTCATATGCTTCGATTAGTTCGCTTCTACCGCCTAATTGACCCTCTACACGCACTCCAAAGAGCATTGGGGAGTTTACCTTGTGCGAAACAAAAATCTCTTGTTGTACGGTCTTATTTAAGATGTCAAATTGCTTGTCAAAATCGCTTGGTTGTAGGTTGTTGATTATGCTTTCCTTTTCGTTAGGGTCATTGTACTGAATAATCAAGCCTCCTGCATTGTCTGTACCCGTGTAGTTTTTCTTTAATGCTCTTTCGGTCTTACGAGCCTCCTCAGGTGTTGGATAACCCTTGAACATTTGAATTAAGGTCTGAGCAGAAAATCCGTTTTTGATGGAATTTAAATGCCAATTAGAAACCTCCGTGTCGATTTCAATGTATTTTAATCCACCTACATAATCGGGTAAAGGATAAATTCCTTGTCCTGCTCTGTATAGTTGGCAATAGTACAACTGCTTAGATTCTCTTGTGATAGGGTTAAATGGGGTATATTCGATTATCTCACACTTTCTATCTGACCAATCCTCGCAAAACGCAAATTTATCGTCTAATGTTTTACGGATTTTTTGGAAAGGTAAGTGATAAATCTCAGATATTTTCTGTTTGTCACGTGACCATATAACCTCCAATGCAAACCCATTAAACAACTCTAAGTCATCGGCAATTTTTGCTTTGAGTTCGTCTAAACTTTCGTAAGCGTTTATTGCCTCTACTTTTTGTTGAGCCTTTGCAATGATTGCGGTATCTTGTCCTTTGATGGACGTGCCTACTCCTGCTAAATACGATGCCTTTGCGCTTACAATAGCATTGTGCTTAGGGCTTTTATTGTACATTTCAATAAGAAACTCAGGATATAAGTTGTCCTCTCCAAATGTATAAATCCCTTTAGCCTTGTTTTCTTTAAAGGCAGGTAACTTGTTGTCGTGAAAATTAATCCGATGAAACATCACTTATAAATAGGATTTATTCGATTGTGAAAAAGTTTGATAGGAATTTACCTAATCCACCAACGACTGCACAACCTATCATTACGGAGGGTTCAGACATATTAAATCCTGCAACCATTATAGATGCAGCGGCTAATGAGTCGCCAAAAATGCGAATTCTTTTAGGTGTTGGCGAAAAATAGGGCTTGAACTTCACCCTTGACCTCGATTTGGTTTCCACGATTTATGTTTGTTTATGTGTTTTGTGTGCCGTCCAAGTTTTCTCTTTGGCTTCTTTTTAAAAAGATTTATTGCGCTATTTTTTGCCATCTAATGACTTAATTTTTTTGCTCCAATAAACTATGGCGAATAACCCCGAAACAATACCAACAATAGCCAACACGAATGCGGCTACAGGTTGCCAAGTTTGAGAGAAATGTATAACCGTAGCACTCCCACTTACTGCGGTTGCTATCGTTGCGGTGGTGTCGTTATCAAAGTGTTTCATCGGTAATAATCGGGTTAAAATCGTTAAATCGTTCTTGGTATAAATCTTCCATTCCTAAAAATGTATGCACTCCACAAGGTTGAGGAAATACCTCGTAAATCAATAAATCATCGTTTAGTTCACCATCAAATAAAATATCTACGGCAAACAATGTATTAATCACCCCTAATTCAACGATGTGACAA
>Ga0315909_10001430_pt1 | contig 32380 bp, 57 predicted proteins | sample LakEriMetagenome_11_FD_203527 | JGI IMG/M metagenome (GOLD analysis project Ga0315909, IMG submission 203527) | Freshwater fungal communities from buoy surface, Lake Erie, Ohio, United States - Buoy 2 MA125 | ecosystem: Environmental > Aquatic > Freshwater > Lake | place: USA: Lake Erie, Ohio... | reverse complement strand
GCAGCGGATGCCTTTTTGATGTGGACTAAGGCCGGTGGTAGAGAGTTACCTGGTTTAATTAAACGCAGGAATGACGAACGGGCCATATACTTAAATGCTAGATACCATTGAAGAATTGTCTAATGAGGTAATTGGCAGGGAAGTGGTATCTATCGATGTCTATGAAGATGGGCTTCATTTAAGTTTGTCAGATGGGAAGGTTTTAATTCTTGTTGGAGCCGTTGGGATTGGATTATTAGAGAGTCCGGTGACTATCCAATGAACTATCAGTACCCGCTAGTTGAGATCACTTGGGACGATGCCTCTAGTGACGCGGGTTGGCAGGAAGCAAGAGAGGTCAAGTTTGAGCCGCAAGTGGTTATTTCTGTTGGGTTTTTAATTTCCGAGAACAAAAAGTACGTCATAATAGGTCACACCTACTCGGGCGAAGACTTCGTGGGGTGGATGCAGATACCTAAAGGGATGATTATTTCCAAGAAGGTCTTAAAGAGAGCTAAGAGAGGAAAGTAATGTCTTCGCCGAAATGCAGCGATGAGGAATTCATCCAGATCTGGAACGCCAACAAAAGCACCAAGCTAGTAGCTAGTATTCTGAAATGTTCAGAAACCGCAGTAAGAAGTAGACGTAGGCGTATAGAGCAAGCCTACGATATCCGTTTAATTTTAGTAGATTACGCTGGTCGCCAAAAATACGACCAGTCCATGCAGATATCTGCTGACCGCGTTGAAGTTTCACTTCAGATAGAAAACGGGGTTGTTCTTATAGCAGGGGATCAGCATTATTGGCCTGGGCATATCCCGGTAATGCACAGGGCTTACTGCTACCTCTCCAAGAAGTTTAAACCTTTTGCTCAAATATGGAATGGTGACGCTTTCGATGGTGCGTCAATTTCCCGACACCCTTCGATCGGGTGGGAAAACAAGCCAGCGGTCAAAGAAGAACTGGAAACCGTTAAAGACCGTTCTGACGAGATACTCAAAGCCTCTCCTAACTCTAAGCGTATTTGGTGTGCAGGGAATCACGATCTGCGCTTTGAGACTAGACTAGCTTCTGTAGCTCCTGAGTACAAAGGCGTGTTTGGGATACACCTGAAAGACCATCTTCCCATGTGGACGCCAGCTTGGTTCGTGACTATCAACCAGGGCGAAGACTCTCACACGGAGATCAGGCACCGTGAAAACGGTGGTGTCCATGCTGGATACAACAACACTGTTAAATCAGGTGTGAATATCGTTACAGGTCACGACCACCGAGCCGAGGTGGTTTGTTATGACGATAGGAGAGGCAGACGGTACGGTGTAAGGCATGGCATGACCGCAGATTCTTCTAGGGATGGCCCGTTTGTTAACTACCTAGAGGGTCGTAGAGTGAACTGGCAGTCTGCGATCGCAGTGCTAACATTTAAAGATGGGGTTTTGCTTCAACCGGAGTTGGCATTAAAGTTTAGTGATGACTCATTCCAATTCCGGGGTGAGATTATCACCGTTTAGTCTTAGAATAAGTCATCGCTGCAATCGTCGGCCTCCTCCCCGATGATCTTTCCCCGGTTTAGGCCGGGGTTTTTTTTCGCGCTTTCCTTGCGGCTTTCCGTTTCCTGGGTTGATCCCAATACGTCCCGCGCTTCTTGTACTGACGCTTTTGTTTAACTGGAACCACGATTTCTTCTACAGGCTTGACTTCTTCCGTGTACTTTTTAAAGTCCATGCTCATGTAAAGCACTAAGAGCATACCTGCCACAACTAACGCACCAAGAATCCACATCATCGCATCTCCGAGTCCCATCATGTCCTCCAGATAAAATCACGCGGTTGAGTAACGCTCGTTTCCAGTCCACAGCAATCACAGTGATCTATATACCATGTTGATATCTTCTCAGTTATCTTCCCGCCCATCGTGCCAGCGCAGCGCAGGCAAATTGCGTTGTAGTCCATCGGGTTTCCGATCACGGTTCTTTTGCTGCCCTTGTCGTATTGACTACGCATAAACAGTTTCATTGGTTCTTCTCCCTGAGTTTAACGAGGGCCACAACGTTCGCCTCTTTGCACACATGGCAGACTCGGTTATAGATGCGCCCGCCCGCCCCTTTAAGCCCGATTATGTCGTAGCCTTTACCCGCGCAGTTTCCACACGGCCCCGGCGCTGCCTCCTCAACTTTGTCGGTCATGGTAGCTCCATTTGTTTAATAGAGTTGGCGCAGCGTTGTGCTATCCCTTCGCTGCTATACTCATCCTCACAAATCTTTACCGCCATCTTCCACACGGCATCGGCGACGATTGAAATAAGACTATCAACTGCAAACTGGTCATCAAGTGGCAATGCATCGTAGTCAAGACCTGATTCTTTTATCAACTGCCAGCGTTTACTCATTTCTCTCCCCTTGCTCGGATGGTTTCGGCAAGATGTTCGGCTGCGTCTTGAGCATCATCCTCCCAACAGCAGTTGCAGAGTTCTTCTTCACACACCTTCGCACACTCTTCCCGCTCATGCGCGGCTACGAGGGCGGCGAAGCGTTCAAGCCCAACGTAATTCATCTCGACAGTTTGCCCCGACCAGTAGCCGCACTCTTTCGCCAGTTCGATGATTTCGTCTTTGGTCATTTCTGATATCTCCTGTTGGTAGGGGCGGCGGGAATCGAACCCGCAAGCCTGGCGGCGAGGGATTTTAAGTCCCTTGTGTTTACCAATTTCACCACGCCCCTGAACCTTATTTCTTAAGAAACCTCTGGAATGTCTTTCTAATGTCAGTGTCGTGCGAAGCTGTCGGACGGAACTTGCAGTTCCGATCAGTTACATCTATCCCTCGGTCTTTAAGGTACTGCTTTGCCGCCTCAAGTTTATCGGTATAGCTTTGCGAGTGCGTCATTTGCGATTTCCTCAAGTTTTGCTGCATGATCTGAATGGTCGTTTGTTTTTTCTTCCAGGACTCTAATAACATACGCTGCCACCCTCAGTTCTTCGCACAGGTTTTTGATAATGTCCCTGAGTCTATCTGCGATCAGTTCATGTTTTACCACGGTATGTCATCCTTCATTGCGCCCACGGTTCCATTGTCCTTTTTCGGAGCGTTTTCAGTGCGGCCCATGACTTCTTTGCCGATCTTCATACGGATAAACTTGTTTCCGTTTCTGTCGGTCTTTTCGTAAACGTCGAGATAATGAGTCTTGCCATCAGGAAGGACAACTTTCCCTCGGAAGTCTGCGTGCCAGTCCTCTTTTTTCTCGTTGAGAAAAGCGGAGCCTTCACCTGGTTTCATTTCGTAAGCCATATATCACCTATGAGTCAATTGATAGAACATCTCGTCTACTTCATCCAGAAACGCGATTGCTGCTAACTCTACGTCTTTCAACTCCTCTTGGGTGGGAGTGTAAATCTTGTGGAACAACTGCATACCATCAGGGAGTCTAGGGTCGTATGCTACAAAGTGAACGAACGTCTTGTTCGCGCATAGACACTGGACGCACATCTGTTTCTTGTAATCCTCTGGAATCTTATCCTGAAGCAAGTACTCCAGCATAGTTTTTTCTGTCGGACACTTGATCTCAATCAGTCCACCGTCTGACGTAAGACCATCAGGCGAAGCACCGAAGTTATCAATTGACGGGTGGTTGATAAAGCCTACATCCTGAATGAGAATCCCCGTCTTTTGCTCAAAGACTTCTTTGGCAAACGGCTCCTGCTCGACGCCGTGTTGCATTGCGTCATTTACGAACTTGGGGACAATCCTGTTGGTAAGCCTTTCCAGCAGGATTTCCTTCTTGAGGTCGTACCGCTTCGAGGATTCTTCAGGAGCCTTCCCAGGCTTTCCCTTGAGGAATGACATAGCAGCAGACATCCGAGAAGCGGTGAGCTTCCCGGTGCGCTCTGAGTGCCATTCTCCGGTGTTCTGGAGAGGGTTGGCTTCTCTCACGAGAGTTTTCCTTTCATCTGGTCTTTAACATCAGCGACCGCAGACCGTTCTGATGGCGTCATCTTGGAATAGGCATCTTTAAGTTCATCCAAAGACGCGCAGGACTCAAGGATAAATTTAAGCGTATCCTTGTCTCGATCGTCTGCTTTCTTCTCGACTTTCGGGACTTCCTTGATGGTCGGTTTGGAGGCGGCGTTACCGTCATCGTCTTCAGGTGCGATACCGCAAGCTGCCTGGAGGCTGTAACGACGAGCGTAGGTCAGAGCCGAGCCGTAACCCTGCGGGTCATTCTTGCTGGCAGGAACGTGAAGCCTACCACCTGATACGTGCTCACCGGACTCGTGCATGAAGATTGTTTCCACGATCACCCCGTTGTCGCAGGGATGAGTGAACTGCATCATCATGATGCCGTTGTTGTTCAGCGCGTCAATCACAGCTTCTACGCAAGCCGAGAGGTCAGCGTAACGTGAACGGAAGTGCGGGTTCGTTGAAGTCTTGAGAGCTGGCCCAAATTCTTTCTGAGCCTTGACGAGTGCTGATGCTATCGCTTGCATGATGCCTCCTTGTATTCTTTAACGATATCGGAAATTTGCTTCTTAAGAAACGCTGCTGTTAAATACTCGTTGGTCGGATTTTCTTCTATGAACTCAGCAAGCCCGACCAGTCTGCCGAGGTGTAAAGTTTTCATGTCGTTACGCTTCTGCACGACTTTAAGGTTTTCCTTGAGCATTTCCATCTCAAAATCACGAGCGTCCATGTTTCCCCCACGGGCAATGAGTTGCGAGTAACAACGAGCATAGGTCAAAGCCGAACCGTATCCCTGCAAGTCTTGTTTGCTGGCAGGAACGTGAAGCCGACCGCCGGATAGATGCTCACCAGACTCATGCATGGCGAGGTTTTCTTTAATCATCTTTAGTTCAAAATCACGAGAGTCCATTTTTCCCCCACGGGCATTGTTTAAGAGTGCATTCCACCTCGGAATACCAAGAATCACCTGACCCGTATGGGTCGTGAACGATCAGCGCGAAGGCGCAGTCGTTGCACTCTGGCATCTCTCCGGGATCTTGGCATTTCCCACCACCAGGACGGTGCGGGAACTTGTAGGCAACACAGTTACATGACATATCTGAAATCTCCTGTTTAACCGGTCTTCAGGGAATCGACCGTGGAAGCATGGTAAACAGTTAAATCCAGTCTGTCAACATTTATTTTCTATTGATAATCAATGGTTTATAAAAAAGATGAAAAATAACTTGCGGACAGATGGATGATGATGGAGAATCCTTGTGCCTGTGAAAAAGACAGGTCGCTCTGTGGCGGAGTGTGGAATCCAGCAAAGCCCTTACGCATGGGTTTTGGTCTTGATGTAGCGACTTTACTGGGTTATCGCTCCGTCATCGCCACGACCTGAACCCAGTCGTAAGGGTTTTTTCATTTCACAGTCCGTCAGGGCGCGTTAGCTTCATGCCGGAGGCCGGGTGAACCCAAAACAGGCCGAGAAGTAGAAATCCGGGCTAGTGAGACCCTTAACACCCGGTCAGGTGATACTGGCACTGAGAGCCAGCGGACAGGCAGGAGACCTAGACAGCTATACGCGAGGCGTATCACCTGTTAAGGGTTAAACCTATTCCCGAGGTGAAAATGAAGACATATTTGGACGTTCCGTTTAACAAAAAACACTACGCAAAAAACGCTGGCGCTAAGTGGGATTGGGTGCATAAGAAGTGGTATTGGGACGGCCCGTTGACTCCTGCGATCTCCAAGTTGATGAACAAGGGGTCGTTTGAGAGCAGACTCAAAGAGGCGAAAAGAAGGTATCAAGAGAGCAAAAAAGCAGAGCCATCAAAAAAAGATTGACATAAATAAATTTAAGAGTAATCTCCTCCTGCCGAAAGCGGATGCCGTAGTCGCAGAGTTGTGAAATTCCCGACGAGGACGCAGCGAGTAGGCACCTAACCTGGAGGCAACATGAAAAACTCATGGCCGCGTGTTGAATGTAAAGTTAGCGTGTTCTTTGAGGCAGAGCATGATCTTCCTCAGATGAATAAACAATGCTTTCATAGGCACAATTACTGGCTAGAGGCTGGATATTGGCAGGAAATTAATCCAATAACCGGCTGCACGAAAACAATGTCTGACATGAGGGTAGACGTTGACGAGATCGTTGAAAAAATAAAACTTAAAAATCTCAATGACATTTTGCCGGTAACGCCAACAGCAGAATTTCTGGCTTGCTGGTTCTTGATGCAGCTACCGGCGTATTGGGATTTTGTGATTATCCGATGCTATGGTGGGTTTGAATGTCGTGCTGAGAGGAAATACATAACGCAAGAATGGGCGAAAAAATTATGCGAACCATCCAAAGCGTAAAACGCAAAGGCAACAGTGTTCAATGTTGGGATTGCAAGCAATTTTGGCCTTTAGACAAGAAATATTTTTACATCAATAAAAAAAGCAGCACAGGATTTAGGCATCAATGCGTTTTTTGCTGTCGCATATATAAGAACGAGCGTGATGAGAGGAAAAGATATGCTAGTGCTGCTTGATACAAGTCAAGACCTTGCGATTGCAGCTGGCGAATTAGGGTGCGAAGTTGAGCAGTTGTTGACACCATTAACCAGATACAAATTGCAGCGTCCTGAATCTCGATTTGCCATAGATAACGGTGCGTTTTCTAGGTTCGACAAAAAAGCGTTTGATGCATTGTTGGCAAGGGAATATGAACGCAGACATAATTGTATTTTTGTCTGTGCTCCAGATGTTGTTGGGTCTGCCAGGAGAACTCTTGAAATATTCTACCGCTGGACTGAAAAGCTAAAAGATTGGCCGATTGCATTGGTGGCGCAAGATGGTCAACAAGACCTGGAAATACCGTGGGACTCAATCAAGGCAATATTCATTGGTGGGTCAACAGAATTCAAGTTGTCAGTGTATTCCAAGCAAATAATTCAGTGCGCCAAAACACTAGATAAATGGGTTCATGTAGGCAGGGTCAATACACCAGGTAGGCTTGAGTATTTTGATGAAATGGGCGTTGATTCAATCGATGGCACAGGTTTGTCACGATACTCATGGATGCGCGAAGCAATCTATAAAAATTCTATTCAACCTAAGTTGTTAGCAGAATAATTATTTTCGGAGGCAACATGACTGATTTTGACGAGTTCTGGCAAGCGTATCCGAGAAAGATCGCCAAAGGCGACGCGAGGAAGGCATGGGTGCAAACGGAGAAGATTCGCCCCTCTCTAGATGCAGTTTTGAATGCGATCGAGCAACAAAAAGCCGCTTGGGACAATCCCAAGTTCATCCCCTACCCTGCGACTTGGTTAAGGGCTGAGAGGTGGGATGATGAAGTCACTCCTGTAGTCACGCAGAAGTCGAAGTCGATGGAGACTTTGCTTTTGCTGGAACGGATGAAGATGCAATGAAGTGGCTCAAGAACGAAGTGATCGAAGGCATCCAGCGTTTAACAGCGTTGAGACTACAAAACTCACCTGCTGCGGACTTGATGCCTGGGACTGTCGAGGTTTGGTTTGATGTGATCTCTACCAGACCTATACAGTGGAATGAGGAACTGGATAAGCATAGGGTCAAGTCAGCGTTTAGAGAGTTGTGCGCGACCTGTGAACGGTGGCCGACACCTACAGACTTCATCAGGTTGCTGCCTCCGAGGAAGCCTCCCCTAATGCTTCCCCATAAAGAAGTCTTGAACTATCCAGAAGAAACTAAAAGAATGGTCAGCGAACTCATAGAGAAACTCAATGCTAACAAAAAAACAGATCAAAGCTATAAATGACGTGGTCGATCAGAAGATGGGCAATAAATTCTGCTTCAAGTGTAATTGCCATCGTCCCCTAGAAGGTGGTGGACTCGTCTTCATCAATAAATCAAACCGTTTTCTCTGTAAATCATGCCTGGAGGTGCGTCGTGGAGTTAAATGAATATCAAGTTCTTGCGATGAAGACGAAGAAAGCACTCGGAGAGTCTTTCGACCTGATGCACTCTGTTTACGGGTTGTGCGGTGAGGTAGGAGAGTATGCGGACGCGGTGAAGAAGCACCAGGTCTACGGAAGGCCGTTTGACGCAGAGAACGCGATCGAGGAGATCGGGGACATTATGTGGTTCGTTGCTCTTGCTGCCGACTGTTTAGGTGTAGACTTAAACGAGATTGCAGACAGGAACATCAAGAAGCTGGCGAAGCGGTATCCAGACCGATACTCAGACCTTCATGCTGAACTCAGGTTGGACAAGGCTTGATTTACGACTTCAATAACGATTCTGACCGGAATCGTTTTATTTTGTCTGAGCCTTGCAAGATCTACCGTAAAGACTTGGTAGATTATTTAAGTAAACGATGGGGAGATTTCGGAGAATGGAAAAGCCCGCCACACTGCTCATGCGTGGGAAGGTGTCAGCGAAAGGCAAACGTAATACGCTCTCGGTCGAGTTAAACGCCGATCTGATGCAAGACGTAACCGTGATGGAGCTAGAGAACGCGAAGATTGATTTAATAGACGGTCTTACGCGCAAGGTTTTACTGTTTGAGAATGATAAAACACTAGATAGAAAAGCCATTAAAAAGCACATAGAAGCCATTGATATCGTCTTGAGTCTCTACAAATGAAAAAGCTACCTACTCTGTCTGCTCTTGAAAAGAAGCTCGACAAGATATTTTCACAATACGTGCGAAGGAAATACGCTGACCAGGGCGGGACTGTTGAATGCTGTACTTGTAGGAAGTTGTTTTACTGGAAAGACGTAGACGCAGGACACTTTGTTAAGCGTCAGCACAGGTCGATCAGGTGGGATGAAAGGAATGTCCACCCACAATGCACTCGATGCAATCACTACATGGCAGGAAGGCAGGACGACTACGCTCAGTTCATCATACGGACGTATGGACAGACGGTTTTTGATGAGTTAATGTTGCTTAAGTATCAGACTGTGAAGCACACAAGATCTGACTTAAACGACATGATAAAAACCTATAAGAAAAAGCTGGCAAACGACATGATCGAAACCTACAAGGAAAAGCTGGCGAAACTATGAGTGACGAGATCGACCGCGCCAATGATGAAGCTGACCACCACGTAAGCAGGTTGGTTAAGCTCATCAGGACGAAAGCGGAGTTAAAGAAAGGAACGCCAGGCGAGTGTGATTTATGCGGGGAGCACTCTATGCGTTTAATTGAAGGGGTTTGCGCCCCATGCCGAGATAGGTATAAACTTAAATGAGAATCGCCAAGAAGGATTTATTAAGTTATCATGTGAAACGGGTTCCGAGATGCGCGACCCAAGAGCAGTTTCAAGAATGGAGGAAGGCCGCAGCGTTTTACAAACCGCCTTATAACATCTGGTTTTGCCAGGACTGCACACCTAGTTTTCAGCGATACAACCTAAAGAAAGGAACGTGCGACCACGAATACGTCCAGTTTTACACGAAGAACGGAGAAATCGAGGGATTCATTCCCCAGTCTCAAGCAGAGAAACACAATCAGCGATTACTTAAATACGCGAGGGAACATGAGCCAGGCGCTTTCGATTCTGAAACACCTCCAGAAATCACCGATCACCTCGATGGAAGCATTCCAGAACTACGGAGTGACGCGACTTGCCAGCAGGATCTATGACTTAAAGAAAGAAGGCCACGAGATCGTCAGCCAGATGAAACAAGTAAAAACCCGTTACGGCACGACATCAGTTAAACAATATAAACTTAAAGGAAAGAAATGAAACCAGTCGAGAGGATTCTGGAAGCTCTTAAGCAGGGTAGCTTTACCGCGAAGCAGCTACAGCAGATGACCGGATCTCAGAACATCCACGTAATCCTGAATTATTTAACGAAAAAAAATAAGATTAAAAAGGAAAAAGGACAAAAAAACCTAGAATCAAGCGGCCCGAAAGCGGTTTATTTCTACAGCCTGACCGCAGCGGAAGCAGTGGAAACCGTAGCGGAAACCGCGAACCAAGATGCCTAAAGGTAGGCCAAGTAAGCCCGACAGTAAATGGTTAAAGAGAAGGATAACCGAAGCTGATCGGGCTATCTTACTAGCGGCTGGACATGGGAACATCAGTAGGGGTTATCACGAAGTCCTGAGCTTTTACGCTTATTTCTACAGACTAGGTTACAGACCCCATTACCCCAGGGAAAGCCTCACGGTAAGTATTTGTTTAAACAATACGGATTCGCAGTTACGTAAATTGTGGTGGAACGATAAGAGTTACAAAGAAAGGCCGGAGTTAAACGGGGTCGAGGATTCGCCAGGATGCGATATAAACGCAGCGGAGACCGCGAACTAAGCATGACTTCGCCCCGAAGGGAAGAATAGCTCCAATCGAATCCTAGAGAACACAGGGTAAAGAGAGCCTATAGAGTAAAAGACACAACCGAAGACAGAAAAGACAGAACAGATAAGGGAGACAATTAAAGGATAAGACTAGGATGCACGACCTCGCGCAAGTCATATATATGACCTGCTCAACAAACGAGCACTAGGCGAAAAAAAAGGGAGCAATCGCTCCCTTTGTTGATTCTATTAGGTTTTTATCTGCCGTATAGCCAGTCTTCTGCTTCCTGCTTGGTTTTCCAGGGCTTCCTGCCAATGCCTACAGTGCCGGTTTTCTTATGAATGACCGTCCATCCTACCGTTACCACACGCCAGCCTGTAGGGTCTGAATGATACGGAACAGCACCGTATAAGCTGGCCGTCCGGCCGTCATCATGTTGCCATTGTTTACTCTCTACCAGATCAAACATATGCGAATGATTAAGTGTGGGCATATTAACCTCTCAAAATGATAATTATCAATGCAATCAATGCGTTGATTAACGCAATCATAGGCAAACCCACAGCCCGAACAGCATCCAGCAGCCTAGCAGCGCGCCAGCTAAATATTCCAGAACAGCGTGAAGTTTCGGGTTCATCTGATAATCCTTTGTGATGTTGCAGTGCAACTAAGGGGCAAAATGCCGAAAAAGCCGGGAAAATACCCGGCCCTTTGTTGCGGCGCAATAATTACTTAACGGATTTAATAATTCCGTTTTCCATTGTGACGTTGGCAAAAAACTCGCGCCCCTTGCCGGTAATGTGCGGCCGATTCGCCCCGGTAAGCATTCCGTTTTCCACATACTGCGGCCCAAACATTGATGTCTCTATATATTGCAGCGGTTGACCAATGGAAGCTTTTAAGTCTTTTTTCGATGCATAGTCAAATACAATCATGATTTTCTCCTTTTAGGCTGCAAGTTTAATTTTGATAACTTTAGACATGGCGCGCCCGTGCGCTGGATACGCGATTACTTTAACCTTTTTGTCGTAGCAGGCTCGGCAGCCGTTACACTTCCCGCCGTGATCGTACGCCTGGCATAGAGCGGTCCCTTTGGGAGCCTGAAGGGGCGATGGAATGATTACGCTTCCATGTAAGCCTTTAATAAACTCGCCCGTCACACTGTCCGAAGAGAACCGCACGCTGACATTGGCAAGTTCTCGCATTGATTCGAATACCATGCGAAACTTTGGGAACTTATACATCCTGGTTGGTAGCCAGTGCTTAACCCAGGGAGTACGCTGCATTACTTCTAGTATCTTTTCCGCGAGCGGTAGACTGTAGACATCGCCCGAATCGAACCACCGAAAATACCTTTCGTTTTCCAGGGCCGCTACCATGTCATCTACCCATTCAAGCCGCTTCCAGTCTTCGCGATTGTGGATGCGCGGCGCTTTGACGTTCGGGTACCGGTAGGTGCCTTGCGCGGCATAGCATCCTTTGCACGCGTCTACCAGTACGCCTGGCGCTGCTAGACTTCCCGGGCAAGTATCAATTGCCTGCAACGACCAGGACTTGATGCCGTCAAGCTTTGACGTAACACTAATCTTTACCATTGTTCTGCTCCATGTCTGAAAAGCCGGTAGCCGACCGGCGGCGGTGACTACAATTTAATTGTTATTTAACTTTTTGGCAATAGCTGCATCCCACAAGTCCCAAAGGCTGGTTATTTCCCAATACTCTAAATCGTCTGCCGCGTAGTCCATCATTAATTTCATGGTGTATAACTGCTCCTCCTGTCCCATGCGAGGGAACTGCCTGGCAACGAATGCTGCAATGCTTTCTAGCACGATAACCTCATTCCTGAAATACCGGACTATCCCGGCACCTGTATATAAGCTAGTTTCGTGCCAGACTGTTAAGTTATTGATTCTATTGGAAACTGTTAAATCCTGCGCCAATACGCGGTGACAATTCTTGTCACTCGGTGACGATCAGCGGCAGTCGGTGACAATTTTCGTCACGTTCACAGCCTGGTCGTTAGTGGGCGGTCACTTACATAGGGGGGGGGAGGGGTCGGCGCTATGAAGAAAAATTGCAGGTACCCCTCCTCCACAAAAAAAGCGAATTTAGGTTATTCTTCCTCATCTCCACCTTTTTTAAAAAAAAATGGAAACTGCGACTATTGAGGTAGATGAAGTCTTAAATGAGAATCGTTCTCAGAAAAAGAGGGGGCGACCTAAGGGGTCTGTGAAGATGACTTTACAGAGGGTTGCTCAGAACCCGCATTTGCTAAAGACTGAGGGGGATAAGTTAAAGGAGCTTAAAGATTTACTGATAAGCTCAAGGGGGAAGGATGTAGTAGAGAAGGCGTTAGAGATTGCGATGAACGATGAACACCCTCATCAAGGTGCGATGATTAAGCTGTGTGTAGATAGGTTACTGCCTTTGAGTATGTTTGAAAAGGAGAAAGGCCAGAGGAGTGCGGTGACGATTAACATTACTGGCTTGGATACTAGTCAAGTGATTGAAGGTGAGAAGATTGGCTAGCTTTAATACATATTGGAAACAGCATGGCTGATTTAAATTTTAGTTTACTGCCCTGGCAGAAGGATGTGTTTCAGGATAAGACAAGGTTTAAGGTTATCGCTGCTGGTAGGCGGTGTGGGAAGTCTCGTCTAGCGGCTACGACTTTGTTAATTGAAGGCCTTAAATGTCCTCCAGGGAGTGCGGTGTTGTACGTTGCTCCTACTAACGGACAGGCTAGGCAGATTATCTGGAATGTCTTGTTGGATATCGGTAGGGGAGTTATAGCGAGTAGTCATATAAACAACATGGACATCACTTTAATAAACGGAGCGATGATCTATGTTAGAGGTGCAGATAGACCAGATACCTTACGGGGTGTGTCTTTAACTTACGCGGTTTTGGACGAGGTAGCGGATATTAAACCTGAAGCCTGGGAACAGGTTATTCGGGCGTCTTTATCTGACAAACGCGGTAGGGCGATATTTATCGGGACTCCCAAAGGGCGTAATTGGTTCTATGATTTGTTTAAGTTAGGTCAAAGTGAGAAAGACGAGGAATGGAAGTCTTGGCACTTTACGACTAAGGACAATCCTTTAATAGACCAGAAAGAGATTGAGGCTGCGAAGAAGACATTAAGTTCGTTCGCGTTTAAACAGGAGTACATGGCGTCTTTTGACAACGCCGGTAGTGACATATTTAAAGAACAGTGGATTAAGTTCGGAGATGAGCCTACTGGAGGGAGTTATTACATTGCTTGTGACTTAGCTGGATTTGAGGAGGTGGCTAAGAACAAGGGTGGGAATCAAAAGTTGGATGAGAGTGCAATCGCTGTTGTTAAAGTAACAGAAGACGGTAATTGGTTTGTTCAGAAGATTGAACATGGTAGATGGGATATCAAAGAGACAGCGTTTAATATTATTAAATGCGCGAACGACTACAAGCCTATGAAGATAGGCATTGAGAGGGGATCTTTGAAGAACGCTGTGCTGCCTTATTTAAGTGATTTAATGCGTAAATATAATGTATATTGCCACATTGAAGACTTGACACACGGAAACAAGAAGAAAACTGACAGGGTGATATGGGCTTTACAGGGAAGGTTTGAACACGGGAAGATAACCTTAAATAAAGACTATGACTTTGATGAGTTTATCGACCAGTTGCTGATGTTTCCTTCTAAGGGTGTGCATGACGACTTACCGGATGCCTTGTCTTACATAGACCAGTTAGCCGTAACCTCTTACTTTGAGGATGAAGCTACGGACGAGTGGGAACCGATTGACATAATTGCGGGTGTTTAATATGGAAAATTTCGAGCAACCGTCCGAAAAAGACAACGAATTAGTCGCTTTTGTTGTAAATCACTGCGATCGGTGGAGAGATTATCGAAATTCCAACTTTTTAGACGCCTGGGAAGAATACGAGCGTATTTTCCGTGGTGAATGGGCCTCCGATGATAGAACTCGGGAGTCTGAGAGGAGTAGATTAGTCACTCCTGCTGCCCAACAAGCTGTAGAAACCCGTCATGCTGAGATTATGGAAGCCATCTTTGGTCAAGGTGACTTCTTTGACATCGAAGATGACATAAAAGACGTAAATGGTAATCCTCTTGACGTTGAGATGATTAAAAATCAACTCATGGAGGACTTCAAGGTAGACAAAATCCGCAAGTCTATCGACCAGATCGAGTTAATGGCCGAGATTTACGGTACGGGTATCGGTGAGATTGTAGTCATTACTGATAAAGTCTTTGAGCCTTCTACCCAACAGATCCCAGGACAACAAGTCGCTGCGATCGGAGTGGTAGAAAAAGACCGTATCGGGGTAAAAATCGTCCCTGTAAACCCTAAAAACTTCCTGTTTGACCCCAATGGTACGTCCATTGATGACTGTTTGGGTGTTGCGATTGAGAAGTATGTCTCAATCCACAAAGTCGTCAAAGGACAAGAAGATGGAGTCTACAGGAAAGTCCAGATTGGCACTGCTCCTGAAGACGATAAGTTAGAACCGACTCAAGAGTTAGTCCAGTTCCAAGACGATAAAGTTAAACTGTTAACTTACTACGGTCTTGTGCCGCGAGAGTATATCTCTGGAAAAGAAGAAACCGTAGAGTTATTCCCTGAAGACTCGATTCAAGACGAATACGATGATCTTGTTGAAGCAATCGTTGTGATTGCGAATGACGGGACTCTGTTAAAAGCCGAAGAATCCCCGTACATGATGAAAGACCGTCCTGTGATTGCTTATCAGGACGATACTGTACCCAATCGTTTGTTAGGTCGTGGAACGATTGAGAAGGCTTATAACATGCAGAAAGCCATTGACGCCCAGGTGCGTAGCCATCTGGACTCTCTGGCGTTAACGACTTCTCCGATGATTGCGATGGACGCTACTAGGCTTCCACGCGGGATGAAGTTTGAGGTCAAACCTGGGAAAGCCATTCTGACGAACGGCGCCCCCAACGAAATTCTCTATCCGTTTAAGTTCGGCAATACTGATCCCAATAGTCTTGCTACCGCTAAAGACTTTGAGAGGATGCTCTTACAAGCTACGGGTACTTTAGACTCGCAGGGTATGGTTTCTCAAGTCTCAAGGGATGGCAATATGTCCCTTGCGATTGCTACGATTATCAAGAAGTACAAGAGGACTCTGGTTAACTTCCAAGAAGACTTCCTTATTCCGTTTATCCACAAAGCCGTTTACAGGTATATGCAGTTTGACCCTGAACGGTATCCATCTGTGGATATGAAGTTCATACCTACCGCGACTTTGGGGATTATCGCTCGGGAGTACGAGCAGCAACAGTTTATCGGCCTCCTCCAGACTTTAGGGCCAGATACGCCTGTTCTTCCTGTGATTCTGAAAGGCATCCTTGCGAACTCCAGTCTGTCCAACAGGTATGAACTGATTGCCATGCTGGAACAGATGGCTCAACCTAATCCTGAAGCGCAACAGCTTCAGATGGCTAAAGAACAATTGGCTATCCAAGCTGCTCAAGCGCAGATTGCTGTTCAGACTACACAGGCAGAACAGAACAGGGCTGAAGCTACGAAACTTGCAGTCGAGACTCAACTGCTTCCGAAAGAGATTGAAGCAAAGACTATGTCTGCGGTTACGAAGAACCTTCCCACTAACGACGATCTTGCGTCAAAAGAGTTTGATAAAAGAGTCAAGATTGCTGAGTTAATGCTCAAAGAAGCTGACATTAAGAACAAGTCAAAGATCGTTGAGCTTCAAATGGCAACTAAGCAAGAAAACCTACGTTCCGTAGAGAATGAGTTTCTTGAGCAATTATCTGGAGCATTGAAATGAGTTTGGTGCCAAACCTGGATGAAATGACTGATGAGCAGAAGTTAACTGTTCTGGAATCTGTCCATAAATCTATTGCTCAAAGCAAAGAGATTCAAAAGAAAAAGATTGCTGAAAATGTAGAAATCGTAGTCCAGGCGCTTAAAAAAATTGAGAATGATATTCGTTCTCGATTTGACGATGTTGGAAATGCCATTGAGACGCGCGTTGCATCTATTAAAGACGGCCGTGATGGAATTGACGGAAAAGACGGGCGCGATGGAAAAGACGGCAAGAACGGTAAAGATGGAAAGCCTGGCCGCGATGGAAAAGATGGGCTTCCTGGCAAAGATGGCGCAGATGGTAAAGACGGCGTTTCTGTATCAAGTGCTTATGTTGACTTCGATGGCAGTCTTATTATTCTTCTTGACTCCGGGAAAGAAATCAACGTAGGCGAGGTTATTGCGCCTGATCTTGCTGAAAAGATCAAGGTGATTACTAATGGTGGTGGCACTTCGCAAAGCGTTATTGATGCTTTAGCTAACCTGCAAGCTCAGATTGACGCCTTATCCCCATCAACCGGAACTGTATCGCTAGACGACGGTAGTGCGTCATCCCCTTCCTTAAACAATGTTGGTGATACTAATACCGGGCTTTTCTTCCCTGATGAAGACACTATTGCCTTTACTGAAGGCGGTGTTGAGTCAATGCGTATTAATTCATCTGGTTATCTTGGTATTGGCACACAATCGCCAACTACCAGGTTGCACGTTTCTGGTGCTGGTGGCGTTGCGTCTAGGGGAACGTTTGAATCAACAAGCGCCACTACTGGCGCTCCTCCTGTAATTAATTTCTACAGGTCTAGCACTACTTCAATGGCTAATCAGTTCGTCGGGCAGATTTCATTTATCCGATTACTTACTGATTCTTCAAGCAACACCGCGGCAACGATCACAGCATTTGGTTCTAACATCGCCGGTAGTGCGGCAGGGACTATTCAAAGCGATGTCCTTACCGATTATCGGTGGCTTATTGGTGGCGCAGAACAGGCTCGTCTGACAACTACTGGTTTAGGGATTGGGACTGCTTCACCTTTTGGAAAACTTGATGTCAACGGAATTACTGGCGCAGGAGCAAACTCCTTTTTAGTCGGTTTTGGCGTTAACGGCGATAACTACTATACATCTGGCTCGTCAGGAATCCATGTATTTCGTGCGGCTGGCACCGAACGGATGCGCGTTGACGCCTCTGGCAACTTGGGTTTGGGTGTTACTCCGAGTGCGTGGACAGTCGGTAGAGTTTTGCAAATTGCTAACGTAACAGGAACATTCTTGTATGGTGCTGGTGGGCAAAGCATACTTGGGACAAATTCATATTACGATACTTCGTGGAAATACGCTGGCACAGGAAACGCGACATACTACGAACAAACCAGCGGCTCACATAATTGGTTTACAGCCCCCTCCGGCACCGCAGGAAACGCAATAACGTTCACCCAAGCGATGACGCTGAATGTCTCCGGTAACTTGGGGATTGGGACTGCCTCTCCCGCAAACCGGCTAGATATTGTCAGCTCCGCCTCTAGCGCACAGATGAGCATTGCAGGGTCTGATGGTCAGTTTGCGGGTATGTTTGGTGGCACAGGCTCTAATGGCCCCGGCATTTTCTTTTTGAATACCGCACCTGCGCTGCGATTCGGGACTGCCACAACGAAGGCTCTTGGTTCTTTTGCTGAACTAATGCGCCTGACCGCTGGCGGTAACTTGGGATTGGGTGTTACGCCGAGTGCTTGGGGGCCAACTCAAAAAGCGATTCAGGTTAGCACTGTAGGCTCTGTTGCCTGTGACTCAGCTACTGTTAGGCTTGTAAATAACGCTTACTTTGACGGAACAAATTGGGTTTATCTAACGACCACTACAGCATCGCGCTATCAACAAACAAGCGGCATTCATTCTTGGTTCACCGCCCCATCTGGCACCGCAGGGAACGCAATAACGTTTACCACAGCAATGACGCTGGACGCCTCTGGTAACTTGGGCATTGGCACGACTTCGGCTGGCGATAGGTTGTCACTTGGCGGTGCCATTAGGGTTACGCAGGACGGGTCAAGCGTTGGTGTTTACCTAGCAGGCGGTATGCGGCATACCGGCTCTACTGCTTTTTATATTGATTCAAATACTGGTGGCGCTGCGGGTAACATTATATTTAGGAACGGCAGTGGGTTCTCGGAGCAAATGCGTCTCGACTCCTCGGGCAGATTGGCAATCGGGGAAACTAGCGCACAGGGCTATAGGCTAAATGTAAAGATAGCAAATACAAGCACAACTCTGCTTGATGGTGATGCTTTGCGTTTGGCTTCAAGCGCCAGTGGTGCTGATGTAAATATTAATTTTACGGATGGTGTCGCCAATAACGCATTTATAGGAATGGTTAGCGGGAATCTGTATTTCTATACTAATCTCGCAGAACGGATGAGGCTTGATACATCCGGTAACTTGGGGATTGGGACTGCATCGCCTGTAAACAAGCTACAAGTCGTTGGCTCCTTTGGCCGTGGCGCTCCTGTTACCAAGACTGGAGATTTTACCCTTGCTGCCACTGAAAACTGGATTATCTGCAATGGCACCGGAACGATTACCGTAACCCTACCCGCTGCGTCTAGCTGGACTGGCCGAGAGTTTACGATCAAGACCATTGCCGCGTTTACTGTAATCTCTAACGCAAGTAACGTAGTGCCTCTTGCTGGTGGCGCTGCTGGAACGGCCATCCTTGCGGCTACCGCTGGCACTTGGGCAACACTGGTTTCTGATGGAACTAACTGGATAATTATGCAAGCTTAATAAAGGACAGAAAATGACGCAAATCACTTGGGTTATCGAACAAATGCAGTGCGCGGTTCAGCAGGATGGTGAAACCGATGTGGTGATTACCGCTGCATGGAGGTGTAACGGAGTTGATGGAGACTATGCTGCCACTGTTTATGGTTCTTGTTCTTTCACCTACGAAGGCGGGTCTTTCACGCCATACGACCAATTGACTCAGGATCAGGTTCTTGGCTGGTGTTGGTCAAGTGGCGTTGATAAAGACGCCACTGAAGCGAACGTAGAGGGTCAGATTGCAACTCAGAAGAATCCGCCCGTTGTAACCCTTCCGCTGCCTTGGGCAAGTAGCTAATTTTTTAAGGAGAGACTGAGATGGCCGAGAAAAAAACACAGCCTATCAGCATAGATGGTGTTGAATACGACTTCAACGATATGACCCAAGAGCAGCAGGTTTTAGTCAATCACGTTGCGGATTTAGATAGAAAACTGGCGTCTGCCAGGTTTAACGTCGATCAACTTCAGGTTGGAAGGGATGCGTTTTTTGGTCTGTTAAAGACTTCTTTGGAGAAAAAAGAAGAAACCAATGACGCCTGAACTCCAGAAATACTACGAAAACCGCTTTTCCATGATGGCAACGGAAGGGTGGAAAGATTTAATAGAAGACGTTGAAAAGATCAGAAAAACATTAAATAATATCGCTGTAATTGAGAATGAATCTCAGTTACAATTTAATAAAGGTGAGTTAAGCATCTTGGATTGGCTAGTAAATCTGAACGAGATCAGTTCCAGGGCTTACGAGGAATTAAATGAAAAGGATGTATGAATTTGTCTGCGAAAGTGGACATAGGTTAGAACGCTACGTTGAGTATCAACACAATAGCGTTCAGTGTGACTGCGGCGCGGCAGCTTCCCGCGTCATCTCAACTCCGTTTATTAAACTTGAGGGGTGGTCTGGTTCGTTTCCTTCTGCACATGGGAAATTCGATCGGATTCACCGCGAAAAGCTAAAAGCGGAACGTAAAGCAAACTCATAACCTATTTGGCGAGTTTAATCTCCCATAACCAGAAAGGCGGGAAAGGTATGTTGGTTGACAATAATGTTGACAGCACAGACGAGGTTCTTGATAAGGTGTCGGAAATATCTGACCTGGAAAAGACTGTTGAGGAAGTTTCCAACGATATCCCTGAAAAATACAAGGGTAAGTCGCTGGATGACATCATTAAGATGCACCAAGAGGCCGAAAAGCTGATTGGGAAACAAGCTCAAGAGGTCGGAGAGGTTCGGAAACTTGCCGATGATTTAATCAAACAAAACCTTGCAGGGCAAAAAACTACCGAAGTAAAAGAACCTGAAGTAGATTTCTTTGAAGACCCCAAGAAAGCCGTAGCGAATACTGTTGCTACTCATCCTGATGTTATTGCCGCAAGACAGGCTGCTCTGGAACTGAAAAAGATTCAGATTCAGCAAAAATTGTCCTCAGAACATCCTGACTTTATGGACGTTGCACGCGACCCTCAATTCGCGGAATGGGTTAAATCCAGCAAAGTCCGTTTAGACCTGTGGGCAAAGGCTGACGGTGAGTATGATTACGACAGTGCGAACGAACTGCTTTCTACCTACAAGCAACTTAAAGGTGTTGCCGCGAAAAAAGCGGAGCAAAGCGGAGATAAAGTCCGTAAACAGGCTCTGAAAGCGGCATCTGTTGATGTAGGTGGTTCGGGTGAATCTTCCAAACGAGTCTATCGAAGGGCAGACCTTATCCGTTTACGAATGACTGACCCTCAAAGGTATGAAGCACTCTCTGACGAGATTATGCAAGCATACGCAGAGGGTCGTGTACGATAACTCAAGGAGATTAAACCATGCCGTTTCCTACCCCAGCAGTAACCACCACCACCGCAGCAACCTTCATTCCGGAAATCTGGAGTGATGAGATTGTTGCCGCGTACAAGAAAAACCTTGTTGCGGCCAATCTGGTCAAGCGTATGAACTTCAAGGGCAAGAAAGGTGACACCGTTCACGTTCCTGCCCCGACCCGTGGTAGCGCCAGCGTGAAAGCGGTTTCGACCGCCGTGACGCTGATCGCCGCGACGGAAACCGAGGTTCAAGTGCTGATTAACAAGCACTATGAGTACTCGCGCCTGATCGAGGATATCGTTGAAGTGCAAGCTCTGTCGAGCCTCCGTTCTTTCTACACGGAAGACGCTGGCTACGCCCTGGCGCGTCAGGTTGATACCGACCTGATTCAACTGGGCCGCGCTTTCAACGGCGCCACGGTTGGTACCGATGACTACGCCACCGCTGCCGCCACCACCAAAGCCTTCATTGGCTCGGATGGCACGACCGCGTACAACAGCAGCACCTCCAACGCCGCTGCTCTGACTGACGCTGCGATCCGTCGCACGATTCAGCGTCTGGATGACAACGACACCCCGATGGACGGTCGTTTCTTCATCATCCCGCCGTCGAGCCGCAACACCCTCATGGGTCTGGCCCGTTATACGGAACAGGCGTTTGTGGGTGATGGCAACGCGATTCGCAATGGCGAAATCGGCAATCTGTACGGTATCCCTGTGTTTGTTACCTCCAACGCCGACTTTGGCGCGGGTAGCTCGGGTGCCGATCGGATTTGCCTGATGGGTCATCGTGATGCGATGGTGCTGGTTGAGCAGCTTGGCGTTCGTTCGCAGACTCAGTACAAGCAGGAATATCTGGCTACGCTGTACACCGCCGATACCCTGTATGGTGTGAAAGCCATGCGTACTGCTGCTACGACTGGCGCTGCGCTGTCAAGCTCGGCATTTGCCCTCGCGGTTCCTGCCTAATACAGTCCCCCCTCAGTGATGGGGGGGGATTCTTTAACTGTTTTAGGAGAATAAGATGCCCGCTGCTACTTCTGTTGTTTCTCGTCGCGGTAACGATCAGTTCCGTGGTGTTTACAGTGATACCTGGGAAGTATCCTGCGTCCTGAATGCAAGCAACCTTGCTGATGGCGCTGGTGAAACCAATACCATTGCTGTTCCCGGTGTTCGTCTTGGGGATATGGTTATTGGTTTTTCTTCCTCGGTTGATCTGGCAGGTATTACGGTTACGCCTTACGTCAGTGCTAGTAACGTGGTTTCGCTGCGTTACCAGAATGAATCTGGCGGTGCCGTGGATCTTGCGTCTGCGACCGTCCGTGTTGTTGTAGCTAGGATGGTGGACTAAAGGCGGGGGCTTCGGCCCCCGTTTTTTTCGAGAGGAGATTATGGCTGTATTTAAATGTCTGCAAAGTGGCAATCTGGTGGAGTTTAAACTTCCACAGGATATAGAATCCATGAAGGGACACGCGGGGTATGTACGGATTGACGCTGAAGAAAAAGAACCGGAACAGCGCGTAAACATCCCAATGCTTCCCCCAAAGAAGAAACCTGGTCGGCCTAAGTCTATTTAAGGATTTATCATGGGTTTGTTTGGCTATAAGTGTCCTGTTGCAACGCAAGATATTCACATAAACTTAAAGAACAGGAACCATGCTTTTAAAGAGTATGGTTATGGCCCCGCTAACCCTATGGAGCCAAACGAGGCGTTTTGGCTGAAGAAAGCCAAGATGTATAACAGTCCTACCGCAGAAGTCAAAAAGATGCGTTGCGGGAACTGTGCTGCGTTTATCCAGACCCCTGAAATGATGGAGTGTATTAAATCAGGGATGGAGCATGGCGAAGAAGATAACGGCTACGAGGAAGAAGTCGTAGAAGCCGCGAAACTTGGCTATTGTGAACTGTTCCATTTCAAGTGTGCTGCCGACCGCACTTGCGATGCTTGGTTAGTCGGTGGCCCTATCACAAGGAGCGAATATGAAGAAGAACGGGAAGAAAGTGGCGAAAGTGATGCGTGAGTACAAAGCCGGTGGTCTGCATTCTGGAAAGAAAGGCCCGGTAGTTAAATCCCGCAAACAGGCTATTGCCATCGCCCTGTCTGAGGCTGGAATGGCGAAGAAGCGCAAATGAAGGCCGGACTGTACGCAAATATCCACGCCAAACGCGCCAGGATCGCCGCTGGCAGCGGGGAACGCATGAGGAAGCCCGGAACTAAGGGTGCACCCACCGCGAAGGCTTTTAAGGCCTCTAAAAAGACCGCTAAACGAGGTCGGTAATGATTAAGCGCGGGAAAGAGCAGTTTCAGGGATTTAATAAACCCAAGAGGACGCCGGGACACCCTACTAAAAGCCATGCTGTGCTTGCCAAGTCTGGAGAGACTGTTAAGTTAATCCGGTTTGGTCAGCAGGGTGTTTCCGGCTCCCCCGCAAGGGAAGGTGAATCTGCTGCGGACAAGGCTAGACGGAAATCGTTTAAGGCTCGTCATGCCTCGAATATTTCAAAAGGTAAGTTAAGCGCCGCTTATTGGGCTGATAAAGTCAAGTGGTAAATACTCTGTAACTCTGGTATTTTCCTAATATTCAGGTGACAACCCGCGTCGGGCCTCCTAACCAAAAGGATAAACGATGCGGGAATATTCTGTAGGCGCAACCCCCACCGCAGGAACTACTTCGGCACTGTACACAGTGCCGACGGGGTATCGCGCCATTTGGAATCTTTCCTACCTACATAATACCAGCGGTAGCACCAAGAACTGCACGTTGTCTTGGTTTGATTCCAGCGCGTCATTGACGTATGACATTCTTAGCCAATATAACTTTACTTCAAAAGAATATCTGAAGTTGGACGGTGGTGCTTACGTGGTTTTAGAAGAAGGCGACCAAGTTAGAGTCACTCCAGAAGCAGGGAGTACGTTTACTGTCGTTTTGACCTTTGTTCTTAAGGGTAATCAACGAGAATGAGTACAACTTACCTACAAGCAGTTAATGACGTTCTTGTTCGGTTACGCGAGGCCCAGGTATCGACCGTAACCCAAACCACCTATTCCACGCTCATTGGTAAGTTCGTCAATGACGCTAAGAGGCAGGTAGAGGACGCCTATAACTGGAATGTTTTGCTGAGTAACGTAAATGTTACTACCGTAGCTGGAACTAGCAGCTATTCTGTGACTGGAAGTGGGCTGAAGTTCCGAGTCGCAGATGCCATCAATGTGACTTCAGAAACCCCGCTGGCGAACATTTCATACGCTGAAATGAATCGGTATCTTAGTTTTGGCACTCCAGCCCAAACTATTCCTACCTATTACGCATTTAACGGTGTGGATGGAAGCTACGATACTAAAGTTGATGTATTCCCTGTTCCTGATACCGTTTACACTCTGAAGTTTTCTTTAGTTATCCCGCAGGATGTGTTAAGCAGTGATTCCACTGTAATCTTAGTTCCGTCCGAGCTTGTCATCCAAAATGCTTACGCTCGCGCGTTAGTGGAACGAGGTGAAGACGGTGGACTTAACAGTTCTGAGGCTTACAACCTGTACCGTCAGATGCTTTCTGACTACATTGCTTTAGAAGCTACCCGCTATCCTGAAGCGCAAGAGTTCATCGCTATCTAATGGCTCAACCTATACAAATATTCAGCATCGCGGCCCCAGGGTTCTTTGGGTTAAATACCCAAGACTCGCCGCTAGATCTAGCCGCTGGATTTGCCTTAAACGCAACTAATTGTGTCATCGACCAATACGGACGTATCGGTAGTAGAAAAGGATATGTCAAAGTAAATTCAACATCTGGTGCTTTAGGGTCGAACGAAGTCCAGGCTTTGCATGAGTTAATCGAGGACGATGGAACCAAGACCGTCCTGTTTGCTGCAAACAACAAGTTATTTAAGTTGGACTCCAGCAATGCCGTAGTGGAATTGACCTACGGGGGCGGGGGTTCTGCTCCGACGATTACCGCTAACAACTGGAGCATTGCAACACTTAACAATATCGCATATTTCTTCCAGACCAGTCATGACCCTTTAATCTACGATCCTGCGGTTAGCACAACTACCTACCGTAGGGTTTCAGAGAAGACAGGTTATGTTGCTACTGTTCCTAACGCGAACATCGTTCTGAGCGCATACGGACGGTTGTGGGCGGCGAATACCGCTACGGAGAAAACTACAATTTACTTTTCTGACCTTCTTGCTGGTCATGTGTGGAATACTGGCACTTCTGGAAGTTTGGATGTTGCAAGGGTGTGGGGTGAGGGCGTTGATGAAATACAAGCATTGGCTTCTCATAACGGCTTTCTGTTTATTTTTGGCCGTAATCAGATATTGGTTTACGCCAACGCCACGACACCAGAAGATTTGGTTATCTCCGACTCTATTATTGGAACCGGGTGTATCGCAAGGGATACAGCAAAGACCATAGGTACGGATGTGTTGTTTTTGTCAAACACTGGCGTTAGGTCTTTGATGAGGACAATTCAAGAGAAGTCTTTACCCTTCCGCGATCTTTCTAAGAATGTCCGCAATGACCTGATGAGCATTGTGGCCGGTGAAGACTTGAGCAAAGTTAAAGCCGTGTTCTCCGAGAGAAACGCTTTCTACCTGCTTACTCTGCCTTCTGTTAAACAGATTTACTGCTTTGACACTAGGGGGCAACTACAAGACGGTTCTCTGAGGGTGACTGTCTGGAACTCGATAGACCCTAAATCGTTCTGCTCTAGGTCTAACGGAGATCTACTACTCGGGAAAACTGGTTATGTAATGAAGTATTCCGGTTATCAGGATGATGGGTCATCCTACCGGATGCAGTATTACACCAACCACGCAGACTTAGGGAACGTATCTCAAACGTCTATTCTTAAACGTCTGTCCATTGTTGTAATTGGCGGGACGAATCAGATGGTGACGTTTAAGTGGGCATTTGATTTGACTGGAAACTACCTGTCAGACAATGCTCAGATTCCTACTCAAGGTATCTCAGAGTATGGAATTGCTGAGTATGGCTCCAATGGTGTCCCTGTGGCTTACTACAGCAACGGGCAACTGATCCAGACCCTTACTGTTTCCGCGTCTGGAGCAGGTAAGCTAGTCCAGAGTGGATACGAAACAGATATCAACGGCGCTGCGCTGAGTATCCAAAAGATCGAAATCCAGGCCAAAAACGGTAAATATAGCTAGGAACAACCATGTCAAACTACACCAAGAGTACTAATTTTGCCACCAAAGACACTCTCCCGTCTGGTGATGCAAATAAGATCGTCAAAGGCACTGAGATTGACACCGAGTTTAATAACATTGCCACCGCGATCGCTACGAAAGCAGACCTTGCCAGCCCTACTTTTACCGGCACTGTTACGATTCCTACGCTGTCTGCGACTACCGCAACCTTATCTAATGCTTTAGGTGTTGCATCTGGTGGGACTGGTCTTGCTAGCTACGCAATTGGCGATCTTATTTACGCCTCTGGCACTACTGCTCTTTCCAAGCTGGCAGACGTAGCCACAGGCAATGCTCTGATCTCCGGGGGGGTGGGTGTAGCACCGGCCTGGGGGAAGATTGATCTGACTACCCATGTTTCAGGCACCCTGCCTGTTGCCAATGGTGGCACTGGAGCCGCAACGTTAGCTGCTAACAACGTCCTTCTCGGGAACGGCACCTCTGCCCTGCAAGTCGTGGCCCCTAGCACCTCTGGAAACGTCTTACAGTCTGACGGTAGTACTTGGGCGTCTGTAGCTAAGATTACGCTTGGGACTGCTCAAGCAACCACGTCTGGCGTATCCAAAGAATTTACCAGCATTCCTTCATGGGTTAAGCGTATTACCATGATGTTTGATGCGGTAAGCACTAACGGAACCAGCGATTTAATTATTCAGATTGGGTCTACTACTTACACGACCACTGGATATGATTCTTCTTTAGGCGCAATTGATGGGGCTACAGTTGGCGCAAATTCTAATACATCTGGATTTTTGATCTCTGTTACTCCTAGCGCATACTCAATCTCTGGCTCTGTCGTAATTACTTTAATGGGGTCGAATACTTGGGCTTATACGTCATCTGTCCGGTATAAATCCTCTGCCGTTCAAATGGCTGCTGGCCGCGTAGCGTTATCTGGAACTCTTGACAGGATTAAACTTTTGACTGCAAACGGCACCGATGCCTTTGACGCTGGTTCCATCAATATTATGTATGAGTAAGAAACCAGTAATCATCACCAATGATTACATCATATACACAGAAGACGTACATGGATTGTTATTCGTTCACATGGATGTTTTCAGGTGGACGAAAAGTGTAAAGAAAAGTTTTACTAAAGTTTGGAACGATTGGGCTAAAAGCAAGAAACAAGATATTTACGCAATGCCGTTTATAGACGATGAAAAGATGCGTAAATGGGCTGTGATAACTGGTTTTAAGGTAATCGAAAACCATAAGTGTTTAGATGGTGTAACTAGAAAGCTGTATCTCTGGAGATAAGATTATGGGTAATTTAGTAGGCGGCGCACTGAGTTTCCTCGGCGCAAGGAAAGCTCAATCCCAAGCGCAATACGCGGCAGATGTTGCCGCTAATGCTCAGAACGAAGCGGCCAGACTCGCGGCTGAAGAAGCCAGGTTTCGTCCGATTGGGATTACCACTAGGTTCGGGTCATCTCAATTTGGATACGATCCTGAGACTGGTCGTGTTTCCTCTGCTGAATACACGGTATCTCCTGAACTACGAGCTTTGCAAGACAGGATCATGGCCCTTACCGGCCAGAATCTTACCTTTGCAGAACAGGCACCAGATCTTTATGCTCCTTTAACCTCTGCCGCCACCGGACTGTTTAACTTAGGTCAGCAATATCTTGCCGAGTCTCCACAACAAGCCGCAGAACGGTATATTGCACAGCAACAAGAGCTTTTGGCACCTTCCAGAGAGCGCCAATTTGCTCAACTGCAAAACCGCTTATTCCAGACCGGCAGGGGTGGATTATCTGTAGGTGGTACAGGACTTCGGCCTGGTGGTGGGGAGGGATTACGCGCAGCTTCTCCTGAGATGGAAGCCTACTACAACGCCCTGGCTCAACAAGACGCCGCGCTTGCTGCTCAAGCAATGGAGGAAGGTCGACGCAATACCGCATATGGTGCAGGATTGTTTAGCACTGGCGCAGGATTGCTTGGTGGATATGGTCAAGGTGTTACTAGCGCACTTGCTCCGTTTAGCACCTCTCTCGGAACGGTTGGCTCGATTGAACAGCTTGGCATGGAGCCGCTGACGATTGGTTCTTCGTTGGGTGGAAGGATTGCTAATCCTCAAGGTGCTCAAGCGTTATTTACTGGTGGTATGACTGCCGCGCAAAACAGGATGGGGCCGATGGGCTTTAGTCCTCTGGCGTCGTTCTATTCTGGCATGGGTCAATCCGCAAGTAGTATGCCGGGATTTAATTTCAGTTCTCTGTTTGGTAGTCCGGCATCACCAATATCTACCGTACCAGGCTCTTTGGGTTCTGGAACCTTTGGTTTTCTTTGATAGGAAATAATCATGGCCCAAAGTGAAATCTTAGGTTTGTTTGGCCTTACGCCAGAATCTTACCAACAAGCTCAACGTGCGGCAGATCAGAGTGCCGCATTCCAATTCGCACAATTAAATCCTCTGCAAGCTGCAAGGATGAGTGCTTTCCAAGCCGGTCAAGGCATTGGTCGAGGTGTTGGCTCTCTGTTAGGTGTTGAAGATCCTCAGTTACGGATGATTGCTCAACAACAACAGATTCTTCGTAATGTAGACCAAAACGACCCTGAGTCTATTGCTGCTGGCGCAAGGATGGCAGCAGAAATGGGCAATCCTAGACTTGCTGCGGCTTTAGGTGACTTACAACGCAGGGCTATTGAATCTCAAGCCCTTACGGAGCAACGTGCCGCTGAAGCAGGTTTGCGACAAGGTCAATTGCAATCATTGCAGATGACTCAGGCTCGGGAAAATCAGTTGCAGCAAGCGTTAGGGCAATTGCCTGAAAACGCAAGCGAAGAACAAATTCAAACAGTCCTGCGTCGGTATGGTGACCCTAAAACTGTTCTACAGGCAATAGAGCGTCGCTCGACTATTCAGGCGCAAGCTGAAGAACGCCGTAGGATGGAAGCAGAAAAAGCTGAACGTCGCGCAGCAGAGGCTGAACGTGATCGTGAATTTAGGCGCGAAATGGCTCAGTTAAACATGGGGCTTAGATCTGCTACTAATGATCTACAACGACAACTACTACAGGAGAAAATTGATACAGCGCGTCAGAAAAAACAAGACGCAATTGATAAACAATTAGCATCTGCTGAAGGTGTTGTTCAAGGAACAGAGATTGTCTTAAATAAAATTGATGAAGCTCAAAAACTGTTAGGGGTTACTACCACTGGTTTTGGAAGCATTTTATCTGTGGTTCCTGGAACACCAGCAAAAGAATTGGCTAATACTCTTGGGACTATTAAGGCTAGGCTTGGATTTGACCAATTGCAGCAAATGCGCAACGCAAGTCCTACTGGAGGTGCGTTAGGTCAAGTCGCTGTAAAAGAACTTGAAGCATTGCAGTCTGCAATTGCTTCGTTAGATCAGGCACAGGATGCAAAAACGCTAGAGAAAAACTTAAATCAAATTAAGAGTTCTTATAGTAACTGGCGTAATGCTGCGCTTGGAAAAATTGGGAAACAACCAGAAGGGCAATCTCCTACCCCCGTTCCTTCACCTGCTCCACAACCAAAGCCAACTAAAAGATTTAACCCCGTAACGGGAAGACTTGAGGATATTTAATCATGCCGCAATACATTCAAGTTGGCAATGATGTCGTAGAGTTTCCTGATGGAATGTCGGAGGCGCAGATAACTGCCGCTTTGTCAGGAATGAGCGCTTCCGCTCCGCAACAAGAGGATACGTCTGCTGTAACTGGAAGAATATTAGCTCGACGCCGAGTTATGACTCCAGAGCAGCGCCAAGCTGAAAATTTGGCTATTAGGCGTGACATTACTACACCTCTTGCACAAACGGCTTTAGGTATTGCCGCTGCTCCCGCTTTGGGCGCTGCTGCTGGTTTATTCGGGGCAACTAGGGCGCTTGCTCCTGTTCTTTCAAGCGCTGGTTTTGCTGGCCGTGGCGGTGCTGCTCCTACAGTTGCTCAAAGGTTATTTGGTGGCGCTGTTACTGGTGCGGCAGGTGCTGGTGCTGGAGAAATTATTAGTCCAGAAGAAAAAGACTTTGGGCAAGCAGCTACTACTGGAGCCGTTATCGGCGCAGCGATCCCAGGTGTTGCAGCACCTGTTGTTAAAAAGTTAGCGCAAGGTTCTGGATGGTTATACGATGCTTTGGCGGGGAAACTTGGTGATGTAAAAGCTGCAAAAATTGCTAGAGATGTTGCTGGTGGAGACATTAACGCTATCAAAGCGGCTAACCTTGCTGCATCGCAAGGTGAAACCGCTGGTCAAGCTGCTGCTGGAATTGATAATGCAGCATGGCAAGCTCTGGACAATCTTTCTAGGACTTCAAACACTGGTAGCTGGTGGACTCGTAGACTTGCCGTACAAGAGGCTGAAGTTACTGACGCTTTAAATAGACTCGCTGGAGGAACTAGTATCTCCGGATCGAGCGCTGTTCAAAAATCAGCAAAAGCAGCGTTAAACAAAATTACAACTCCAATTCGTGAACAAGCATTTGAGCAAGTTCGCGCTGGTTTAACGCCAATCAACTCTAAAGATGTATCAGCTCGATTAGTATCTAAATTATCAGACCCTGATATAGCAACCAATAGAGATGCCGCTGGTGCTATTAGGAGAATTGAAGAACTAATTGCATCGCAAACTGATGATGCTGGAAATATTTCACCAGAGGCTTTGTATGCAATCAGAAAAAATGGTGTGGCTTCAGCAATTGCTGACTTAAACCCTGGCGCATCTGATAGCGCAAGAAAACGTCTAGCTCAAACTGTTTTAAGCGATATCAAGCCAATTATTGACGAAGTTATAGTTTCTGCTGGAGGAACAAAGTTTCCTAACTATCTTGAGACTTTTGAAAAAGGCATGAAAGCCATTGAACAAAAACAGATGGCTGATTATGCCCGTAACTTATATGTCTCCGGAGATAAAAAAGGGTTTGTTAATTTAATTAAAGGCAATGATCCTGATGCCGTTGAAAGTATTTTTGGCCCAGGAAGAAATGACTTTATTAAAGAAATGGGTGGTCAGCGTCCCAAAAGTCCTGCTCTTGAGTTTTTAAAACTTGCTGATAATGTTGATAAAGACCTTAGAGTTTCAGTATTGGCAAAAATGGGTGGGAAACCGTTAGCTGATATCTTTGCCGAAAACCAAGCAAAAATGCTTGGCATTCCTCTGCCTCCGTTGTTAAGCGCAAAAGTCACCATTGCTAGAGAAGGATTGAAAGAGTTTGAGCAGAAAGTTAATCGTGCAACTCTTAAGGCTTTAGAAAATGCCATGAGGTCAGGTAAAAGCGCGAATGAATTGCTTTCTACTTTACCAACGTCTGAAAGAAACAAAGTATTAAACGTTCTTAGTTCTAGCGAACTTTGGAATCCTGTCGTTCAACGCGCATTACCAGCAGCCGCCATTTCATCTGCCGAGGAATAATCATGGAAGATATCAGCCACCGTGAGATTTACGATCGTCTTGTCGCAGTAGAGCAAAAGGTTGACCGAGTAGAAGCAAACACAAAAGATATAGTTCACGCTTTTGAAGCTGCTCGCGGCGCTTTTCTTGTTCTCGAATGGTTGGCTAGGTTTGCCAAACCTTTGATCGTAATCGGGACGTTCATTGGTGGCGTATTTCTCGCAATTCAGTCATTCAAGGTTAAATGATGGAATCTGAATCCGCTAAAGAGGTCGCAGGGAAAGCCATTGGTAAGCAGGGTCTTGCTTACATCACTTTAATTGTCTGCGTTGGTGTATTGGCTTCCATTGTCCTTGAGGAAACCAAAATGGCTGCTGTGATGGGGCTTTTGGGCGCTTCTCTGACCGCGTTGATTTCCATGATGAATGGTGTTGCTGGAACGAAAGAGAAAGAGGAAAAGCCTGAGTTTAAGGTGATTGCAGACCTAATCCAAAGGCTCGACCAGAAAGAACCTATGCAAGTCCAGGTAGACGGTGAGCGCGTAACAGTTTCAAAAGGTCAAGACACCGTGACCATGAAAAAGGAAGGCGAATGATTACCCTACTCTCGACTCTCGTATCTTTCCTCGCCGGTGGGCTTCCTAAACTCTTAGACTTCTTCCAAGATAAGTCGGACAAGAAACATGAGTTAGCACTCGCTAACTTACAGAAGGAAAAAGAGCTGGAGATGGTTAAACTCGGCTTTGTTGCACAGCAGCGAGTCGAGGAAATCAGGACGGATCAGATTGCCTTACAGACCGCAGTTCAGGAGCGAGAATCCCTCTACAAGCACGATATCGAGATCGGGAAGGGTGCGAGTCAGTGGGTCGTGAATCTTCGCGCCTCAGTGCGTCCTGCCATTACCTACGGGCTTTTCCTGATCTTCTGCTTCGTGGAAGTCGCTGGTTTTTGGTACGCCACAAAAGTCGAGGCTGACTTTACCGTGGTTTTAGACCAACTGTGGGATGATGAAACGCAACTGATTTGGGCATCTGTGGTGGCGTTTTGGTTTGGAACCCAGGCGTTTAGTAAGAAATGAAAGTCAGCCCTGAAGTCATAAGGGTTATTAAACACCACGAGGGAGTTAAATTTAAGCCTTACCGCT
>Ga0315909_10001427_pt1 | contig 32387 bp, 56 predicted proteins | sample LakEriMetagenome_11_FD_203527 | JGI IMG/M metagenome (GOLD analysis project Ga0315909, IMG submission 203527) | Freshwater fungal communities from buoy surface, Lake Erie, Ohio, United States - Buoy 2 MA125 | ecosystem: Environmental > Aquatic > Freshwater > Lake | place: USA: Lake Erie, Ohio... | reverse complement strand
GTGTTGGCTTGCAATGTTGCGAAGATTGACCCCACCTCCCGTTAGAACCTGGCGTGGGGGGGGCTGTGTGCCTTGTATAAGGCTTTTGGGAAATTGTCTGTAAAGATTTGCTAAGAACGCTTGCTCAAGGCTTCTAGCTCTAAGTGGCGATTAGGTTAGCTTCTTGTTGCCTCTCGAGGCGTTGCACCTAGCGTGAGCTGGAGCAAGTGGGCTGTTGGGGTCACCAGGTATCAAGTGGTCAGCTTGTATCTCATTGCGATCAGCGAATGGTTGCTGGCAGAGATGGCAGTGGGTAGCGGTTTGTTTGAGAGCCCCCGCCCTTTTTTTGTACCCGTAGTTATAAAGCAGGGCTTTTCTTTGTTTGCGCTCGGGGGTTTCAATTCTTGGTTTTTGTTCCCTTGGTTTCTTTTCTAGCCGGCAACCTTCGCAATACTCTGACCTAGCTGTGAAGATTGCCTTGCACTTGAGGCAGGGCTTAGGAAAGATTCTCAATCCTTACCCCAGCCTTTTCCCTTGAAGGTGACAGCTGGAGCTGAGTCGTAGGCCCGAGGCATGAGCTTTCTACAGTTGATGCAGATGGGCTTGTGCTCCTCGTCAGCTATGCCCCGAACGATTGTTAGGGTCATGCCACAGTCGTTGCACTTGTAGTCGTAGGCTGGCATCTTTATCTTTCCTCTGGCAAGTCAAGCAGTAGCCTCAATGCTAACTCAGCTTGCTGTGGCACGACTCCGTTACCTGCAAGCTTGAGCTCGTCATTGCGCTTGAGTTCGTGTCCGGTTATCCAGCCATCAGGTAGTCCCATCATCCACTCTGTGAACTTAGAGCTAAGGCGATGGTTTCCGTCTTTTCCATCTGGCTTTGTTGGCTCTGGTGCAGGTCTGCCAAGGATAGCTTCCCAGCGTCTTATTGCTGGCTCAAACTTGCCCCAGTCAGTTGTTAGCACTTGATCCTCAATCCTTGACTTAGGTGCTCCTTGCTCTACTTGCTTTGATGAGGAGTTAGCAGCGTTGGCTCGAGGAGTGCCGAGCAAGACTTCGCCACTGCTAAAGATTGCCCTAGCAACTGTGTCAGTCTGGACCTTGCCATCGCGTATAACATCTGAGCTCCCGTCTTTGTAATCTCTGACAATAGGTGTGGGCAGTAAGTCTTTCGCTGTCTGTGGCAAGTTGGGGCCATAGCCTTCTCCAGCTCTGCCGTTTTTCCAGTCCGAGGCTACAGGCGTTGGAAATAGGTCAGGCTTGTGAAAGACCTGAGCCAAAGTCACTGAGTGCATTGAGCCTGGCTTTTGTTGTGAGCTGGCAAGGTTGCCTGTGTATTGGTCAGAGACAGTTGGGGTTGGCAAGTTAGCAACTTGTCTGCTTACTTTGTGGCCCTGCAATTTAGCAAGGTCCATAGCCTGATCGCGGATGCCGACTGTGTTGCCACGCTTACGGGCCTCAGCTTCGCCAAGTGCTCCGCCTTCTCCTTGACTAGCTGTTGGGCTTCGCAACAATAAAGACTCTGAAACGCTGGTGGGGAGCTCCTGCGTTGGAAGCTCGTACGCCACTCCACTTTGCGTCATACCCGATGTCGGCCAAGTCCCCGAGTACAGCTCCAAGCGCTCGGAGAATAGCCCCTCGCTCGGCTTGGTCCATAATTTCAGGTCCGTATTCCATACCGCTATCTGCTTTTGCACTTAGTAAGCCCCTAACATTTTCGATTACAACAATTGATGGCCTCAGAATGTTTATTGCTTTGTGAAACTCCGACCAAAGGCCAGATCGGGTTCCTTCTTGTAGTCCAGCTCGCTTGCCAGCCAGTGATAAATCCTGGCAAGGAAAGCCGCCTGTGAGGATGTCAACTGGCTCAACTAAGTGCCAGTCAACTTTGGTTACATCTCGGTAGTTCGGAACGCCTGGGAAGTGAGCCTCGAGCACCTTGCTCGGTGCGTCCTCCCATTCACAGTGCCAAGCAACCTCAGCGTTCAAGACTTTGCTGACCGCTAGGTCCAAGCCTCCATAGCCGCTGAATAAGCTTCCTATTTTCATCTCTCTCTTTTCTTGCAACTTACAGTTTGTAAACAGTGCCTTGGAAGTGTTTGTTGCGCTCTAGCTCAAAGCAGACAATCCCACAGGTTGAGTCGGTGCCGGACTGCAAGCGGAACCAGTCTGAGCCATTGTCCATCGTGCTGGCCTGTACCCAGTAGCGTGAACCTCCGTTGTGCCCTTGTCCTAGCTCCTCAACTCTTAGGTGATGGAAGTGTCCAGAGACAAAAGTTGTGAAGGATGAGGTTGGGCCCTGACCAAAGGTTTGCTTTTGAAGCCACTGCTCCATTCCGTTAGGTCGCTTTGCCTGATGGCCATGAGCTAAGGCAACGATATGGAACTGATCACCAAAGACATCGTAGGCAAGTGATTCGTCAAAGGGGTCTGGGATGAGGTAGTTGACATCCATTCCCAGCTCGGTGCTGAGTCTGCGTAACTGTTGCAAGATCACAATGCCCCAGTCATCAAGTCCAGGCTTTCCAACAGCCTTTCCGTTGAATCTCCATTGGCAATGGTTAGAGCCAACTGAAGCGTAGGTCACTGGTGCGTACTTAGCCGAGAGCTTTATCAGGTCCCAGAGCAAAGCAGCAGCCATGTCAACCTGTTGCATTGGGCTAAGGTCGTTGCTCTCAAGTTGAGCAAAGTTAGCAGCGTTAGAGACCGACTCAATCACATCGCCAGCGTCAAGAATAATTACCTTCTCGTAGTTGCCTTGCTTTAGCTTTTGCTCGATGCGCTGGTAGCTGTCAAAGACTCTGGCAATCAAGTCTTGGGTGTTGCCCCTTGAGCCTGTCTTGCCTACCTGGTAGTCAGCTGGAATGATGACAAAGGCCTTGCCCTCTTTTGCTTCTTTCCTTGCTGGCAACTTAGTCTTTTTGGCCTGAGCGTAGAGCGTTGGCAAATCAAGATCAAGCTCTGTCTTAGTTCGGAAGTTGAATCTCCAGCTAACCAGCCAGTCCCCACCCTCGCGCTGTTGCCAGCGTGAAGTTCTAACTGGACCAAAAATCTCTACTCTCTCAGGGTCAAAGCCTTGGTCAATTAGAAACTGAGTGAAGTCTGGCTGGTTGCCGGTAGTCGGCGGAGTTGTAGCCTGGCCGTTAGTGCCATCAAACTCCACCGCTGGACGCCAATCCTTTGGGGCCGTAATCCTCGGGGTTGGCTCAAGTGATTCAAGCACAGCTACACCTGCCGAGCCTGTGAGTGCGAATTGGTTGCTCGCTTATCTTTACGCCTCGCTTGTTTAGCTCGTGCGCCAAAGTTGAGTGAGGCCAATCTGGGTTAGCCAGTGCCTCTTTTAGAATCTGCGAATCTTTTGGTTCTAGTGATTCAATCACAGTCCTAACTTTACAAGCTGGCTGTTTCTTTGGTGGTGTTAGCCCTTCAAGCATTGCTGCCCCCTTAGTGTCTGCCTCGTGAGATGTATGCCTTAGCAAGTCTGCCAAGGTAAAACTCAATTCGGTACTTATACCAGCGTAGTAGAAACTTCCAGTTTGTCTTGTGTCTAATCATTCGGTGTTTCGCCACTATCTCTCACCGCCTCGATAATCTCCACGATCCGTTCAAGAGTGTCCAGGTCGGCAGTCATGCTTAGAACTGCATCGTCCTGTAGCTCCTGGATGACTCGGTTGGTTAGGTACTCAATGCCGTCATGGTTTCCTGCTTGGTATCCGGCAGCGTATCCTCGGTACCAAATGTCCTTGAGCTTTCTCTTGGCCCACTTGCGCATCGCTCGACTAAAGATTGCCATTTTGAATCTCCTCCGCTTGGGCCTCAATCTCGTTGACTATCTTGGCAAGTTCGGCAAGCTGGATGGAAAGCAGGTCAAGCCTTAGCTCAAGCTCCTCAATGCTCAGTCCCATTTTGCACCTGCCAGGTTAGCTCTCATGTCTGACTTGTATCTGCCTTCTATCTCGGCAGTAATGTCCTCAGCTGTCGCTTGTGGATGGTAGGCAAGGTATTCAAGGATGGCCTCGCGCTCGTATCGCTTGCCGTTGTTGAATCCTGAAGTGTATTCGGTATCAGTCATGGATCTTGTTTTCTATCCTGGCGATTATGTAATCCAAAGCGTTGAGCCATTCCTTACAGCCATGACAAGTGCAGAGTGTCTGGTCTTTGGTTTCTGCTAGTAGCTGGATGATGTGGTTGCGCTCGTGTTGCATTCCATTCTTGAAGGCTTTTATGCTGTTGGTTGCAATAATTTCTTGTAGGTCGCTCATGCCTCCACCTTTGGCCTTCTGTCTAATGTTGCCAAGTAGCCCATAATCATGTGGCCTGTTGCGATGTCAAGGGTGCCGTCAAGTCGCATTGCCTCGAGTAGAGATTCGACTGCCAGCTGTTCATCGCGCCGGCCCTTGTTGTAAGCGGCGAGCTTATCTTGTGGAAGCTGAGAGACTGCTATCTGAATCAACTTGCACCCCCTCAATAAGGTCAATCACAATTGCGATCGCTTTTGTTGGCTGTGGGTAAGCAGCGTTAATGAGTCTTAGGACTTCGTCCTTCATCATCTTTCTGCCCATGTTGATTCCGTCAGCTTTGGCAATCCCAAAGTTGTATTGGTTTGGGTTGTAGTCCATGACTGCAAACTCAATTGGTTCAGGGTTATAGTTGGCCATTTTCTCTCTGTTCTATGTAGGTGTCAGCAATGTGTTGCAGAAGGGTTAGCCTGGCAAGCTGTTGCTGAATGTAGTAAAAGTCAGTTTCAGGCTTGCCCCCCTTGGTTTCGTACTCTTTGTTTGTCCAGAGTCTTGCTTGCTCTAGGACTTCTCCGAGGTGTTTTTTATTCATCTGGAATCCTTGCGAGTAAACCAGAGTGCGATCACTAAAAAGTGAATCCCAATCAGAGCCACGCCAATCAGGTAGCCAAGGTTGATGCTGTATTCCTGAATGGCTAGAGTCAAGCCGAATGATAGGAAGACGCTTACTGTCAGTAGCCAGCCTCTCATCAGTTTTTTCTCACAATCTCAATGGCAATTCTCAGTCCGAATGCTTCATCTGGGTTTTTTGTTGAGTCAAGTTTCTTGCGAAGCTCCTCAAGAATGCGGAACTTGTTTAGCTCTGCACCGGTGTCCCTAGCAGAAGTGTAAAAGCCTTCAATGTTGTAGCTGTAGCCCTCTGCGGTAGCTGGGTCAGTTGTGTTCATTTGGTGCTCCTGTTCTGAGCTCCCCTTGAGCTCGTATATTTACAGTAGCAATCTTTTTGGTGTTTTTTGGGAGATTTTTGCCTTTTTTTTGCCTTTTTTTGGCATTGTTATAAAGGCGTTATTTTGGCCTAATCTAGGGCTTTTACAGTGATTGTGGCCCCTGGTTCAATGCCTTGGGCGTAGAGCTTTCGCGCTGAGATTCGAGTGATTCGGCTGTCATCGGTATAAACCCCTGCAATGGCTAGGGCATCGCCCACCGATCGGACAAGCTTGTCTAGGTCGGGAGCTACTGAAGGGGATGAGCGTTTTACTGACGCTGGCTTTGCCATGTAGAAGTTGACTATGAGCTCACAGGGGCCGTCTATCGGCTCCCAGTCGGGGGGCAGTGTTGCACCTACCTCATCGGTTATTGCTTTTCGCCAGGCCTTGTGTTTCTTACTGTTGACCTGCACAATCCGGCCTTGCATGATTGCGTGGGAGCCTTGGCTGGCTGGATCGCCAGAAACGCTAAAGCTTACCTCGGCCATGCAGTTCCCATGCTCCCATTATGGCAGCAAGGCTGTAGAGAAGGCCGAGGGCTAGTCCCAAACCCTCAAGAACGCTAGTTGTGTTCAAGGATAGGTTTATTAGTATGCCGGCGGTGAGGGCAGGGACTAGCCAACGGAGATTTTTCAAAAGGGGCTTGGCTCGTGCATTGGCTCAAACATCGACTTCACCACATCGGCAGGGTTGCCTGGTGTGATGTAAGGGTTGTTGATGCTGACCTTGATTGACTGTTTTGCTTCGCCTTCTTTGTTGGTCCAGTTGTCAATCTCAGAGCTGTAAAGACCCTCAACCTGAATCTCCTGACCGATGTCAAAAGTGGTTGGTGTCTTTAGCCAAACTGTGTATCGCTTGTTGATTGTTTCGCCAGCCTTGGTTGTGTAGGCCTCGGTTAGCTCAATGCCTTTGCCTTCGTAGAAGACTCGGCTAATGGTGCCTTTTACTTTGATGCTTGCCATCTCTTTTTCCTTTTCTCTTGTTTTTTTTTACTTTAGTGGTCACCTATGACATGGTTAGGGTTGGTGCAGTCTAGGTGGCCACAAGATCTAAGTCCTGGTAGCACTGGTTTTCCGTCAAAGAGTGGAATGGTAAGGGTTTCCTTGTCAAACTCGCCTTGCCAAGGTATGCACTTCTCAGAGCCGTACTTAATGACCAAGGCTCGGTGCATCCGGCAGGACTGGCACTTAAGGTCTTTCCTCTTTCGCTTGTGAGTGTTGACCTTCCAGGTCGCACCGCATCGGCAGCACAGTGCCACATTGTCATCCACGCCATAATCTTATCCCTCAACAACTCGGGAAAGGTGGCCTTCAAACTTGAGTCCTACTTCTCCCAAGCCTCCCTGTCGGTTCTTGGCAACCTTCATAATCATCCAGCTCTTTTGCCACTCAAACTGATCCTCAGCGATTGACTCTCGGTGCAGAAGTATTACAGCGTCAGCGTCCTGCTCAATCCCTCCTGAGTCGCGAAGGTCAGCCAGGTCGGGTCGGGCGTCTTTGCGTTGCTCAGGTCCTCTGTTGAGCTGGGCTAGTGCAATGACTGGCACATCCAAATCTCGAGCAAGGTTCTTTAGCCCGATAGAAATGTCAGTGATCATCTCGTAACGCTTTCGGCCCTTTTCAGTGTCCTGAATCAAGCCGAGGTAGTCAACGACTATTGCTCGGAGCTTGCCGTTGCCTTTTACGCTGTTCGCAAGGGCTCGTATCTGCATAAGGTTTTGGCCAGACTTGTCGTGGATCGCGAGCTGATGGCTCGTTATCTTTTCTTTAGCTCTTGCAATCTTGTCCCAGTCAATGTCCTTGAGTGTCCCCTTCTCAATGTTGCCAATGTAGACCTCGGCCTCCATGCTGATTATGCGGTTGTAGAGTTCCGATTTGCCCATCTCAAGGCTGTGAAAACTAACTGGCCCCTGCTTTGAAAGCTCCCAAGCAATCTGCAAGCCAACAATTGTTTTTCCAATGCCAGGCCGAGCTCCAATAATGTAAAGAGCTCCTGGTCTAAATCCTGCAAGAATCTCGTTGAGTGATGGCCAAGGGCTAAGTGGGTAATCTTTGGGCTTGTCAATCTCGTCAAGGTAAGGAATCAGCTCCTCGCTAACATAGCTTGGTTTGCTTGCTTGGTTGCGGTCAATTAGATTGTCAATCTCTCGCTTGGCCTGATTCATTGCAGCAGGTAAGTCATCGCTTTGTGCCTTTAGCTGGATCAGTGTTCCGGCCTGTGCAAGCTTTCTCCTAGTTGATTCCTCAATCACCTTGCTGGCGTAGTAGGCAACGCTCACAGCTGTTGGGGTTGCGGTCATGCAGTCGTGCAAAAAGCTTGCGTACTTAGGAAGCCTTGCAGAGAGAGTAATCACATCCAAGGGCAATCTGTCGCGCTTCATCTCGAGCATCGCCTCGTAGATTTTGCCATTGTTTAGATCGTAGAAGTCGGCTGGCGAGAGTGTCAGGTCATCCAGTGCCTTGCCGTTGGTCAGGAGCACCGAGCCAATAACGGACATCTCAAAGTGGGTCACTTGATTCTCCCAAAGATAGGTTTGCCAGCTGGTTTTGTTTGCTCAGTTTGGACTGTATCGTAAAGCTCTTTGTTTAGCCATGAGGCAGGGTAAGGGATGAACTGGTGGTCGGGTAGTTTGCTCTCTGAGTAAGCCTTGACTAGTCCAATCAGCTCCTCAGCGGTTTTTTTCTTTGTGGCTTTGTTCCAGGCTTTTAGAGCATCAGCTTTTGCAATCTTTTTTGGGTATAGATTCCAGAAGGTTTCAAACTCATCAGCGTTGCTTTTTAGTGATGGTTCTTTGATGGTTATATTGATGTTTTGTGTGCCAACAGGTGTCACCCCTGATTTACCTGAGCTGTCACCCCTGCTTACCCAGTCTGTCACCCCTGGTGCTGAATCTGTCACCCCTGAGCCAATTGTTATCCAGTAAAGGTTGGTCTTGTATTGGTGATTTGTCGGTGCGTTTTGTAGCTCGACCCTTAGCTCGCCGAGCTCAATCAGTTCTTGGATGTCGCGCTTGACAGATCGGTCTGAGGCATTTGCGTATCGTGCCAAAGTGCTAATTGAAGGCCAGGCTCCTTGATCTCCAAGATGGTTTGCAATTCCAAGCAAGACAAGTTTCGCCCTGCCGGTGGCTTTGGAGTTGTTTAGTACTAGGGCTACTGCCTCAATGCTCATCTTGCTGCTGCTCTCTCAGCCATCAGCATCATGACAGTCGGGCTAATGACTCTGTTATCGTAACCCTCTTTGACAAGCATGACCCACTGGCCGTTGTCTAGTCCCATAGCCTGGTAATCCATCTCAGCCATGAAAATGTTTCCGCCGTACATCTCAAGCACTTCGGCGAGTGTTTTGCTCTCCCAGTTAAACATAAAATGCGCCTTCCTTTTTAGGTTGGCACACTATAATTGCTAGAGATGCCAACACCTGATCTGTTGGTATCGGCCTCTCTGAGTTCTCTCAGGGGGGCCTTTGTTATTTAGTTGTGTTTGTACATTAGCAGTCTAAAAGTAATCAATGTCGTGCTCTACCCTGCGTGTGTTGTAATCGTTATCTAGCAGGAACCAGCCGTTGCCCATGTAAACAGGGGTGCTTTCAGGCTCTTGCCAGCGCTCAAGCTTCCAGCCGAACTTGCGGCCGAGCTCTGCAAACTTGCTGTTTGACTCGAGCAAGCCGTTAGCCTCCGAGCACAAGACAATGATGTTGCTTGGTCTGTCTAGCTTTTTGCTTCCTCCCATGCCTCGGTTCTTGCGGTGCTGAGGGATAAGTGTGTCATCCGTAGTGCCACAGTGAGAGCAGCAAACATCCCTTGCTAAAAACTTGTCAAAGGTTTTTTTATTCATCCCAAGGGTCGTATTCTTTTGCAGGGATGTCAAGTCCGGTGCCTTTGTAGTCGGCGCTAAATCCAATCGATGAGCTTGTTTCAAAATCCCTCAGTTCTGGTGCTGGCTCCTGGCAGTTGTGTTTTCTGCGCCATTCTCTAACTAGCAGAATCGGGTTGGCCTCGTCAGTTTTGAACTTGGCACCACATGAGCAGGTTTCGGCAATCACCAGCCAAGGCTACCAGCTAGGCGTGTTTCCACTGTATTTCCACATTTTTGCTTATGACAGCCATCATTGTGGCCTGATCTGACAGGGTTCTCATCTTGGTTTTGACCCTGTTGTACTCAGCCTTGGCTAGGTCAGCCTTTAGCTTTTCCTCTACCGATTGCAACTTAGCAACAGCCTGTCGGTCTGCAACTGTGCCGGCGTTATTGATAAAGGCTAAAGAGACTGCCTTGTCGTATGCCGCTTCTGCATCCGCGAGCTTGCACTCTGCGTCATAGAGAGCACTAGCTCCCCTGTCCATCTCGCTTGTCAGGCGTTGCAGCTCCTGGACTATGTGGCCTGGTGTAATAATTTCCATCTCTTAGCCTTCTAGCTTTCTCTCTTTGTAATCTCCATAGGTCGGTCAGGATGTCGTATTCGCCTTTGTCGTATTGCTCATGCAAGCATTCCTGCACTTCAAGAATTGAACTAAGCAGGATCCTTTGTGCCTGATAGTCCATTAGCGATTTCCTTGATTTTGTCTAGCGTTGCTGTGTCAGCTCCGCCAGTCTTAGCTTCGCTGTAAAGCAAGCGTAAACCATCAAGGTCATTGCCTAACTCTGCTGCCATTGCAAGCCAGTCTTTAGCAGTTGCACTTGGTTTTTTATCCCTTGCAACCTTGGCCATCTCCTCGCGTGAAGCTCGCTTGTTTCCTGAGTAGCCAGCGTTAGCTAGGGCTCTACCAATAGCAGATGTTTCTGCGTTTTCAAGAGCTGAAGTTTTGTTAGCCATGCCAACTCCGTCAATCTCGTAAGCCAGCCCTGTTGCTCTTGCTAAAGCCTCGCGGTCATTAGTGAGGTAGACAGCAGCGTAAACAACCCAGGTGCTTACCTGTCGGTCTTGAAGCGTTGTCTGGTTCTCGGTGATGATTCTGCCGTCAGGGTTGTCCTTGTAGAAACGCTTGATGCGTTGCTCAACTGTTTCGTAATCGTTGAGGTTGAACTGTGCCATTTACTTTCCCTTCTCGTGGTGCAAATAAGGTGCTCCACCGGCTCTTGATCTAAGACTAAGCAGGTGCTCGCCGTAGATGATGCCTCGCTTCTTACCTTCCATTGCTTTGATAACTCTAGCCTTGAGGTCTGTCATTAGCTTGTTAGCCTTCTCAGCGTCATTGACAGCGTTGAAGTAGTGCACCCCAAGCTCGTCAAGGTCAGCTTCGCCGTCCTCAATGTTTGGGCTCAGAGCTCTTATTGTTTCTAGTGTTGAGTTGGAGCCGTCCCAGTCAGGCATCTTTAGGTCAAGGCAAGCTTGTCTAAATCTAAGAGCTGACTCCCAAAGTGTGTTCGCCTCAAACTCATCCCACTCAATGTCAAACTCCATAAAGCTTGATCCTGCAAGAGCAACAACCTTGGCTTGTCTAATTCCAAAAACCTTCATGTACCAAAGCACCTGAGCTCGGTAAGACTGAGGCACTGAGCTCCAGTAATCCCTAGAAAACTTGACCTCAATAATGCCCCAGTTGCCCTCTGAGTCTTTGTAGAGTCCGTCAAGGTTTGCTCTTGCCCAAGGGTAGGTCTTGTTGGCCCAGGTGCCTGTTTCGTAAATCTCAAGTTCAGGGTGCTCATCTGCAAAGAGTTCCAAGATAGGTGCCTCGAGCTTTGTCCCAAGCTTCATGCTCATGTTGGGCTGGACTTCGTCAGGAATCTGTCCGGTCTTTTTTGCCCATTTTGTTATGGGTGACTCCCATTGTGAAAGACCACTGCAAGCTGCTATCTCGCTGCCCCCGATGGCTCCTGGCTCGTTGCGGAGCTCGTGCCATTCAGGCGAGCCGTTGGCAAAGTTGCCTAGCAGGACTGCATCGTGCAACTCGTTTATCTCGGTTGGTAGCTTTGATACTGGCAAGGTTTCCCTCTCTTTCCTTGTCGGCAAGCCCACGCTAACTCTCTCGGCGTGGGTTTGCTATTTGTCTTGAGATTACTCTAATCTGACCCTATGACAAGACAACTTGAAAGAAAATACATTGAGCTTCAACACGCCATCAGCGAGAACGGGGGCGTTGAGTGTAGCCAGCTACCTGAGTGCTTTTTTCCCGAGGATGAGCCAGATGTTTACCTGCGCAAAAAGCTGATCGCTGTAGCCAAGGAAGTCTGCACCGACTGTCCGGTAAGGCTGAGGTGTCTTGACTACGCTTTGTCAGCTGGCATGGTTGGTATCTGGGGTGGCACTACAGCCGAGGAACGCTCGAAGCTAAGGGCTTAGCCCTTTTTGTCAGTCTTGTCGGCAATCTTGCCAAAAGACTTGTTGATCTCCTCGGCGTCAATCTGCCCATCTGCCAGGTAAGAGCGAGAGAGCTCCTGAGCCACATCAATGATTCCGGCGAACGCTGCCATTGCTACTGCCTGAGCTACCTCAAGTCCAATGACTGCGCCTCCAACAAAGATGCCTGTGACCTTCAAAATAATAACGGCCAAGGTTCTGCGAGCGATGTCTAACCACATAGGTCAGTCCTTTCGTAGGGGGTAAGTTGCTGCCCAAAGTGCAATGGTAATTAGGATGGCCCAACCTGCAAAGTCTTTAGCTGTGCCTTCAAGCACGACCCAAGCGATGCTCAGGCCAACGATTGTCCAAGCCTGATCTAGTTGGTCTTTGATGAACTTCAAGGTTTCCTACCTGCTAGAGCGACCTGGGTGACGATTACAGACGCAACAATTACTTGCTGTGCCTGTTCTCGTACTTCTGGACTAAGGTCCGACCCGATTGAGCGTAGGTTGTTTACAAGTTTACCGACTGCTTCCAACGCTAGTTCGATGCTGATTGTTTCCTCTGGCAAAGTAGGCTCAGGACTAGGCTCGCTCGGAATCTGAGGCTCTGTCGGGCTCGTAGAAGGCTCAACAGGTTCGAGGGTAGGTGTTATGGCTTCTGGGGGCTTTGTCGGCTCTACGGGCTTTACAGGGCTTGTGGCACTAGGCTCTGGTTCTGGACTCGGTTCTGGCGTAGGTTCAGGGGTTGGTTCTGGGTTTATGGGAGCCACCTGAGCCACTGGCTCAGGCTCTCTGACAGCTTCCTCAGTGCGAGCCACATCTTGGGAGCGCTCAACTGTTTCGGTTCGTTCAACTTGATCTGTCCTTACTGTCGTTTTAGTTTCCGGTAAAGGTTCAGGGCTAGGAGTGGGGCTGATAGGCAAAGGAGCAGTGTAGCCAGGATGGTAAAGCAAAGCAGGATCCAGCTCAGTGCCGTCACTAGATACAACGCCAACAAAAGCGGTGAACTGGCCAGCCCAACCACCCTCGCAAAAGTGCTGGGCAATGTTGCCTTTATCCAAGAAGTAGTTGTTTTCATTGTTCCATCCTGTCGCATAGCTTTGTTGATTGCCAGTTGAGTCGGCACAGGTTATTGTGGCCATCGCTTGTGCAGCGTAGGCAGGGGAAGGTTGCCAAGCCATAAAGAAAAGAAAAAAGCCCACAAACATAAGTCGTAGGCTTTTGTTCTTGGCTAATCTACTTAGCAAGTTTTGGCTTTACCTTTGGGGGCTTAGGGGCTTTTACTACTGGCTCTGGCTCGTGAATCGGGGCAGGTAGGGTTTCGCCTGTGTCCTCGATTGGCTTAGGGATGGTCTGGTCTAAATCCCACTTGTCAATGACATTGAATACAAACTTCATCGGGTCAACAAAACCCTTGCCGTCAAGTGTCCAGCGGTGAACCCGACCCTTACAAATCTCAAAGTGTAAGTGTCTACCAGCCGATGCACCGGTGTTGCCCATGATGCCTAGCTTTGTGCCAGCGGTAATCTTTTGGCCCTTTGCAACCTTGAGGCTACCCTCGACCATGTGGCCGTACCTGGACACAAACCACTTGCCGTCAATCTTTGATCGAACATCAACATAGTAGCCAATGCCACCTAGTGAGCCGTCTGCCTTTTTTAGCCTTGATGGGCCTGAGTAAAGAACAGTGCCGTCATGCCAAGCCTCAACCCAAATCTTTGGCTTTGGCCCCCACAAGTCGGTCCCATTATGTGACTTTCTAATTTTCTCAATTGGATGTATACGGATCCCAAAGGGTGAGGTGACTTTCCAGTCTTTGTTTCTTTTGCCGTCTAAAGGGAACTGTGGCCTGGTTTTCATTGTTGTCCTATCAGTCTTTATAACCAGTTTACAGGTAGAATAAAAGCTAAGACCCCTGCGATGCGGAAACATCCAGGGGCGTGAGCAGACTGAAAAGGAGTCCACTATGACCGAGTATAAGACTTGCACTTACTGTAAGCAACTTAAGCCTGTATCTGACTATTACCTAAATCATGGGACTACAACGCCCAGAAGCAGGTGCAAGCCATGTGTCAATTTGTGTTCAAACATTAGTAGGCAAAAAGACCCCGATAAATACCGGAAGCAAAATTTAGCTCATTACTACAAAAACAAAGACAAGCTGAATGAGCAAAGGCGAGCCAAGTGGCCTGAGCTTTACAAGTCAAAGATTGAATACCACAGGGAAAAGGGCAAAAAGTATCGAGCCGAAAACCCAGACAAGATAAACGCCATAGCTCGTAGAAAAAGGGCTAGGAAAAAAGCTAACGGCTGGGAAAAATACACAGAGGCTCAGGTACTTGAGCTGTATGGTGCTGTTTGCCACATCTGTTGCGAGGCAATAGACCTAACCTTGCCTAGAAGGATTGGTGTTGAGGGCTGGGAAAAAGGTTTGCAGATTGACCATGTAATACCTATCTCAAAGGGTGGCCCCGATACTTTGGCTAATGTCAAGCCGAGTCATGGCAAGTGCAACCAGAATAAAAGGGCTAACTTACCTGATGATGTTCAGTAGTGATCCAACAAGGGCAACTACACCAGCAGCAAGGCCTGTGTAGGCAATCTTTTCAATCCAGGCTAGGCGAGCCAAAGACAGCTCGACTTCTCTAATCCTGTCCGGCACATCATCCAGGTTGTCTAGCTTGACAAGCATCTTGAGCTGAGTGTCGTTCATCTCTAGTTGCTTTTGGTAGATCATGTGCTGGGTAATGCGTACCCCAGTTGTTTCCTCAGCCATTAGTTAGTGATAGCAGCGATTTCAGAGTCTGTCAGACCCAGAGCTTTTAGCTTGGCATTAGCAGAGGCTTTAGCAGTTTCTTTTTCTGCCTCGGCAGCTAGGCGTTCTGCTTCCTGAGCTTCGTAAGCTAGGCGGTCAGTTTCTCGCTGTGCTAGTTCCTCGGTTGTTAGAGGTACTTCTGTTGCTTCGCCTGTTGAGCAGTCCACTACTAGCTTGGTAATTACTTCTGTCATTTTCTTTTCTTTCTTGTTATGGAGAGGTGGTGACTATTCCGTCAGAGCCTTTTAGGATTCCGTATAAAGAAACTGTTGAGCCAGCCTCAAAGTTGCCAGCAATTGAATTGAAGGTGAGCGTTGTTATAGCGGCAGTATTTGACCAAAGACCGGCACCAATAGCATTTAGGACTCCTGTTGCGTTATTTTCAGTAACGCTGTCAATAGAGATTGACTTATTTGTTGAGCCTGTGTAATTAGGAATGTAAAGCTCGTTGTTTGAGAATGTATTAGCTGTTGTCGAATTAGATGGTGTCCATAAATAAAACTCTGTGTAGTTAGGTGACGATGTCCCAGTGCCCTCACCGATAAGATAACGACTTGTCTTATTAGAGGCACTAGAATTCAATGCAAAACTGATAGGCGCATAAGGATTGCCAAAATTGCTACTTTGCCTGACTGAAATTTTAGCAATAATGTCAGTAAATGTTTGCGGTATAGAGGTGAACTCAATCGAGGCAGCAGCAGTACCTAGAGTTTTAGATTCTATAAGTTTCATTGTCATTTTCTAGCTCGCAATTCCGTATAAAGTTGCTGTGAAGCCAGACGCAAACTGGTCAGACCCAGCGTAAACAAGTATTGAAGTTATAGCTGCGGTGTTTGACCATCTTCCAGCATTAGCAAGAACCGCTCCAAGTGAAGATTCTTGTGGGCGGGATAGAATTGTCTTGTGCTTGTCTGTAGCAGAGTAATCCATAAATTGAACGACTGACTGGTATCCGTCATTTGTATTCATAGCACCAATGTCCAGAAAAGCTCCAGTCCCAGCATCAGAGCCAGTTCCACCAGAGTATCCGTACATTCTAATATTTGGATAGTTTGTACTAGTATCCCCATTGACTCTTAGCCTCGCTCCTGAGCCACCTGCTGTTGCTTTTCCATTCAAAATAAGAACCAAGTCCCGATAGGAAGCTGGGATATTTGAAAACGACACGCTCGAAGTTGCTGAAGCCAGAGTCACAGTAGCTAGAGGTGTATAAGTAGGTGTTGGCATTTCTAACCTTTCAGGCCATAGATTGAAAAGCGAGAACCAGTATTGAAGCTGGCAAAAGCGTCAATGAGCTTTATCTCAGTAATGCTGTTGGTCAATGCCAAGCTTCCGCTAGTAAGCCTAATTCGGTTAAGGTCAGTTCCACCAGTCAAAGCTCTAAAGGTTTTATTCTTTGTTGTTGAGTAAGCGTCAAGGACATCAAGCACCATAGCACCATGAGCATTAGAAGCTGAGCTGTTTCCAGTAGTGAAACCAAGTCGCATCGAGCTTTGAGAAGTAGAAGCCGATGATGAAACGCTAGAGCCGTTGCCTTGAAGTTCGTGGTAGAAGTATCCAGAAGTTGTTGCGTTGAACTGGACATTTATAGCTGAGTCAACATCTGCTCTAGTGGAGCGAGCAACTGCCCTAATCTGTAAGTGCTTGTAGGTAGATGAATAGTCCCCTAAACTGCTGAAGGTGACAGAAGGCTGGGAACTACCTAAAATGGTAGAGCTGATTAGCTCATAGGCATCTAGGGAAACTCCCCCACCAGCCCCAGCAGCACTAAAAATACCTAACGCTGAGAGAGTCATTAGACTGCCGTTGCGTTACCAATAATGCGGTAAGAGTTAGTACCTACACAGACAACAGAAACAGCGTCATAACGCTGACCAATGCGGTAAGCGGTGCCAGCGGTTCCTCGACCTGCAAGGCTAACGGCTGTGCCGTCCCTAGTGATCGTGACAGTGCCAGCGCCATCCTGAAGGATGTCAACACGCTCGCCAGCGATAAAAGCTGTGGCGGTTGAGAATGTCACAGTAGTAGCTGACCCACCATCAAACTCTAGAATCTTGTAGCGGTCAGTGGTAAGCACTGTGTAAGAGGTAGCTGTTGAGGCAGTGAGATTCTGTTCATTTGAAAGATACAGATTGACATCAGCAGCCGCAAGAACTTCTCCTGCGGTAAAGGTTTTTCTTGGCATTGGGTTCCTTATGTTCTCGTTTTAGTTTACTACTCGTAGGCCAAGCGGTCATTGTCCAGCTCGCCCAAGACAGGGTTGTCTAGGATAAAGATGGCAAAGTCAAGCCGCTCTAGGGCAAAGGTTATGTTCTTGCTGGATGATGACCAGTCATGGCTAATTCCAATGATTCTGACATACTGCTCAATGGCTGGCGGAATGTCTGAAGGCTCAAACCTAACAAGGACGATGTCCCCAATCTCAAGGTCCAAGACTGCGTTTTGGTTAGCTAGTGTCAAGGTGTCCATAACCACTGTGACGGCCTCAAAGCGATACTGTGGCTCCTTGAATCGGGCAAGCAAGAAGTCTGCCAAGAACTGCAACTCAGACTGATCAGCAACTAGCAGGTTGCTTTGAGAGTAGCTTCGCGGTCCGTAGATTGTTTGTGAGTCGGCATCTGAAGCTGTGGCCTCAAGTGCAGGGCTGGCAGCGTTGCTAATAAGAATTCGGTTGTAAAGGTTTTCTGAGCCAAAGACATTGTTGACGCTCGCAAACTGAATGCCTGTGTAAACTCCGCCAACAATCTCATCGCTAAAAACCAGGTTCGGTGTGTTAGGCACGGAGTTTCGCTCGCGGAAAACGACCTTGCCGTCCTTGCCAATAAACAAGTTGCCAAACTCTGAGTTGCTGACAAGCTGTAAGTATTCCAGCACCGAGGTTCCCTCGTCAATCAGGGCCCCAAGCATGGTTGAGTTTCCTGTGTCAATCTCTCTGTTTGCGGTGGGCCAGTCGACTTCTGGCCTGTCTAGAATGGCGTTGACTCGAGCACCTGAGAGCTGAGCAGTAGGAGTAAACTCCTCAAGCCCTGAGTTGGTCAGCACCGAGAAGGCGTCCGAGACCGAGATGCTTACCTGCGATCGGTTGCTAGGTGCATAGGCAATGTCAAAGTCATCGATTGAGCCAAGGAAAACTGGCAAGTCGTTGCAGCTAATCCTCACAGTTCGGCGAGGAATGAGCTGGCCAAAGTAAGGGCCGTTGGGATACAAGGGGTCAAAGTGCCGGTCCGAGTTGTCAACTGTAATAGTTGAGGTTCCAGCGTCAATGCGGTCAAGTGCCTGGTTCTTGCCTCGTGCCACGCTTGTGGCTATAAGCCTGTCGCTGATGTCAAAAAATCTCTCGCCACCCAGAGTAAAGCTGGTGTTGTCTAAGACGCCTTCAACAGCGTCATTGAGAGTAAAAGCAAAAGGGTCAGACTGGCCAAGGTTTAGACCTAGTTCAACTTTGACTGAGGGGGCTGGCATTACGCTCCCACAAAGACAGCACCGGAAGATCGCTCATAAGCCTTAATGGCCTCAACGATTGACCTGCCGATTGTGGCTCCAGAGCCAACACCGCCGTTGACATTTATGTTGTAAACATTCTGTGGCTTGTTGTTTGTGTATTGGCCCATCTTGTTTAGTGGAATGACTGCTTCAGGCTGTCCTGCCTCAGCAAGGTTGGCAAGCACTCCGCCTGGGCGAGGCATAACGATTCCGCCAAGAGCCAGCTTTGGAATCTTGGCAGGTATCTTTGCTGGAGTCTTTACTGGCACCTTTGGTATTGATACAGTCGGCACCTTTGGCACCTGAATGTTTACGGCTCCGCCAGTCACTCCAGAGACGATTGAAAGAGCTGAGTTAGCAAGGCTAATGATTCCGTTGAGCCCACTGATAATTGTGTTGATAAAGTTCTCAAACCTAGTTGCCAGTCCGTTGATAACTCCAACAACCAAGTTGCTAATGCCATCAAAGACAGCTCCAAAGAACTTGCCTACTTCAGCCAAGCCCTTCTGCATAGCCTCAAACAACTTGCCCCAGCCACCAGACAAGCCGACTAGGTAGTTAATCAAGACAACAGCTCCAGCGGCTAAAGCTGCAATTAGTGTGATGACCTTGACAATCGGGTTAGCGTTCAGGGCAAAGTTCACAGCAAGAATGGCAACAGCCAGAGCTCCAAAGATTCCAGCAAGGACGGAAACAACCACCGAGTTCTTGGCGATAAAGTCAAAGAGTCCAGTGATCAGTGGCACAAGCGTTTCCAAAATCGGCAACAAAGCGTTGCCTAGAGATTCCTGCATCTCGCCAAAAGCCACAGCCATCTTTGCTGAGCCTGTTGCAGTTGCAGCAGCAGTTCCACCAACCTGAGTTTCAATAGCTTTTAGAATCATGTCCTGAGCTTCAAGCATTTTGCCTGACTCAACCAGGGCCTTTATCTTGTCCTTCTCTTGCTGAGTAAATGTCACACCAGCTCGAGCTAGGGCAGTGATTCCCTTGATAGGGTCTTGCAAAGCTTTACCAAGCTGAGTGGCGTTAGTTTCTGCCGAGCCGAATCCTGCTGCTGCCAAGTCAATAGCAGCTAGGGTAGCTCGGTCCATAGCTCCACCCATGACATCGGCAGTTGCAGCTAGGTTCTTGAAGGTAAGAAGTTTGGCCTGTGTTGCCTTGATGACCTCATCGTCAATGGCAGTTTGCTTCATTGTTGCGTCAGCAAATTCTCGTAGTCGCTTTGTGACTGCTCCGGTCTGAGTGCCAAAAAGGTTCATAGATTCTGCAACGCTGGCAAGTCTGCGGTCAGCAACCTGAGCGTCCTCGGCAGCTCTAACGGCAGCAACCCCAAGAGCTGTCAAAGCCACAAGCCCAATCTGTGCAGCAGGGGCTAGAGATCTAGTGACAGCTCCAAGCTTTTCAATAGGTGTGTCAAGTCGCTTGAGTTCCCTTTGTAGCTTGGTGAATCCCTGAGCATTGAAGTTGCTCAGGATGTTGATTTTTATACCGGCCATTAGCTGTTCCCAATCACTTCGATGTTTCTATTGAGCTTGTTAGTGTATGCCTCAACGCCTTGCAAGACATAGCCCTGAATGAATGGAACGCTGGCCTCGGCCTCTGGGTAGATGTAGCGTGACGGAGCCATCCCCAGGGCCTTGATCATTGCTTGGCCCTGAGTTGTAACAGTGTGCCTACGGGTAGTGCCTTTCCACTCATAGGTCCTAGTGGTCTGGAGCCGAGTCTTGCCTCCGCCTCGTCCTGCCATGTCGGCAATGCTTACGGCAGTTCCATTCACAATCACCTGGAGAAGGGGAGTTGCGCCATCCATACCAGCTCTAGCATTACGACCACTTACAACTGTTTTAGTTGTGGCAGGTTTCCACGAGGTTCTACCCGAATGCCTAAAGCCTCGAGTCGGTGCAAGCAAAGGGATGTTGCCCTGAATCCTGCGACCAAGGGTGTCACCCCCACGCTTCATAAAGGCTCTAATCTCAAAGAATAGGTCTTTGTCTACATCGCGAATCTCGGCAAGGGTTTCCCTAATGCCGTAAACCTCGACTGACATACTCTTAATCATTATTGCCTCATCTGTTCTGCTTTGCCCTTTAGATACATCTGCATCGTAAAGAGCATACGCTCGGACTCTTGTAGTAGAGCCGAGGGTGCAATCCCTGTTTCACAGGCCAAGTAAGCGATAAGGAAGTGCTGGCTTGTTGCTCCCAGCCCCTTGATCTTTAGACTTTTGGGTCCACATCATCGCCTGAGATGGAGCTCAGCGTTTCAACAAAATCCTCAAAAGACTTGTCGGTCTTTTTAGTTCTGCGAAGCGAGTTCCAGACGATAAAGCTTAGGTAGGTTAGGCGAGGGTCCGACTGGATAGTCGTTATGGCCAAGTTGTATCTCTCCTCAAAGGCAATAAAGTCTGGGGTGCCAGTGACAACCTTTTCCGTATTGCCATCCACAAACTCAACTATGAATGGGATCTGCATGGTCTTAGGCTGTTGCCCTTGTCAATGCGCCGTTCAATGGCCAGGTCACGCTCAGGGTAGCGAGGTCACCAATGGTTGAATTGAATGGGGAGTACTGGGTCACAAGATAGGTTCCAGTGAAGCTCGGGTTGGTAGCTGACACTGTTGCTGAGGTTGGGCTTACAGTCACAGTTGCGTTGGTTCCCAGTAGTGGGTAAAGAACGCTGTCAATAGCTCCGCCAGCAAAGTCCTGGTGAAACTCTAGTGTGATTGAGCCGGTCTGCAATCCTGCGATTGCTGTGCGGAAGGTTGCACCAAAAGCGGTTGTGTCCTGAGTTTCTACTTCAATCGGCAATTCAACCGATGCAAGTGAGGAACTAAAGTTTGTGCCGTTGATTGTGACCTTGTAGTCGGTAGCGATGAACTTTGCCATTGTCTGTTTTTCTCCTAGTCGGCAAACACATCAACAGCGAACTCCGCTGCTAAGTATGTGCCTTCGTTTAGCTGGATGGGGGTGTAATTTCTCATTTCAGTCACTCGGCAGTCGTAGGCATTGCCACCAAGTGTCTTATCTGATTCTACTGCGTTCTTTATACTTGAGGCCCCTGTGGATGAGCAGTAAGCGTCAAGCGATCGCTGAGCAGTTCTTTCGTCAGCCCTGCCAACAATGACAACGACTGTGAAGTTGTATTTTGTAAGGCCCTTGGCCATCGCCTGGTTGTATTCAACAGTGACAGGCCTGACTAAAGCAATCGGTGGGTTAGGGTTGTCCGGCATCTCAGGGCTAGTGCGTAGGCCAGAGATTGTGCCAAGGTTGGTTGCAATGGCTGTTCGTAGGTCGGTAATGCTTGCCACTATGCAAACCTGATTCTGCGTAGTGGGTCAACCAGCTGAGCCACATCAGGGTCAAGTCTGTTGCTCACTCTCATTATCCCGATGTCAGAAATTCCGGCTACGCCCAAGGGTGAGTCCAAACGCTTATAAATTCTTGACGCCTGAATGACAGTTGCCTGTGTGACTGAGATTGGCACTGCTGCCCAACCCCAAACTCCTGTGACCTGCACAGTTGCCTCTTGCTCAAACTGGCTAAATAGGTAATCGCCAACGGCTCGGATGCTTGTGTAAGGTGAGGTCAGTCCGTCAGCTCTGCCGTTCAGTGGCTCGAGCTGGTAGTCGGTTGATGTCCAAGTCGTGTCAAAGGCGCTGTCATCATCAGTCATCGTCCTCAGAGTTGTCAGAGTGACCAAATCGTCAATCTCTGTGACAAAGCTGTCGCTAGGTGTGAAGACCCTTACTGCGGTGCCGTTGGCGTAGAAGTTGCGGTTTGTGTATCCGTCAATAGCTCGTGAGCCTGACTCAATAGCCATTTCTAAAAGGCTGTCATCTACTGTGTCTGTAATTCTTAGTGCTGCTTTGACCTGAGCCAGGGTAGCGTAACCATTTGTGATTGCCATTGAAATCCTTTGATAAGTCTTTGTCTAGTCTAACGCCTAAACATCATCCGCTCTTTTATGGCTGTTGAGCTTATGCCTTGTGTGTATGGAATGTAGATCAAGGCAATGCCCCTCTCGTCCAGCCAATCCTGGTCAAAGCTCATTTGTTTGTAGTAGTCGCGCCGAGCCCAGTCTGTCCCAATGGCAATGATGTCCGGCCAGACTTCCTCAATGCTTGGCTTGCTGTTCGTCCCACCTGTGTTGGGCACCACTCGGTCGACAAAGCGACAAGCTAAAAGCACAGCCTCTCGGTCTGCATAGCTAATGACTGGGGGCTTGCCTTTGTATTCCTCAATGAACTCATCTGTGTTTAGAGAGACCACGACAGGCCCTAGCTCTGCACAGCGTTGCAGAAACCTAGCATGGCCAGAGTGGAAAAGGTCAAAAGTTCCACCTGTATAAACTAGTCCCAAGAGTTTGCCCTTCTAATTTTTAGCGACCAGTTGCCTTCGCTGTAATCGTCATTCAAAACTTTAGATTCAAAAAGTGCCTGATTACGGCCATAGGTCTGATTGTTCTTTAGTTCGTTGCCCTTCAAGCTAGAGCTGTTGTCATGGTGGACTATTGCGTCTATCCTTCTGACTGGCAAGCCAGCTTTTCTGATTCTGCGCTCATAGTCGTTGTCATCAAAGTAAAGGGGGTAAAGGCGTTCATCGTAAAGTCCTACCTCCTCGACCACCTTTTGCCCAAGCACAATGCAAGACCAATCGGTGTTGATGTGTGGAAAGCAAAGCCCATCGGGGTTTGCGTCTTGATCAATGATGTCAAGAGCTCCCTCGCCAAACCATGCGTCATCGTTCACTAGCAACCAGTAAGGGGCGTGAGGTGTTGACTTTACAATCAAGTTCCAAGCACCTACAAGGCCAAGCCCAAAGGGCACTCTAATCATCCAAAGGTTTTTCACCTTTTCTGGCTGAGCAGGTTGCCAAGTGTTAGTCCCTGAGTTGTCAACAATGACTAGGTGCTCTACTGGGTAGTCGATTGAGTCAAGTAGCCTTTGAGCTAGGTCAAACCTTTTTAGGGTTGCAAAGCCTAAGACTGGGATCACTTGAGTAGCTTCTTTAGCACCGGCACCCAGTGGTTTTCCCAGACTGTTTGAATGTCAAACTGTTGAGCAAAGTCGACTGCAATTGTGGAAGTGCCTCGCTCTGCTTCGTAAGCCTCCTTGAGTGCGTTGACAAGGCTAGGGATGTTTGGTGTTTGCCACCAGGCGTCTTGCCCTGCATCCCAGCTCGGCTGTCCATCGGTAAGCCAAGAGTCCTCACTGATTAGGTCAGGAGTTGCTGCCCAGTTAGATCCGATGACCCTCGTGCCACAGGCTTGAGCTTCAAGAGCAGTGACGCCAAAGCCTTCTCCATAGCTAGGGGCAAGTAGCACATCCATTCTTGTGTAGATAGCAGCAAGGTCTTTCTTGGACATTCCAAAGCGGTAGTCGTGTGGGTTAGGCAAGAGCACCTTGTCTTTAGGTATGCCAAGTGACTGAAGGATCTTGATTAGGTTCCAGCCTCCTGCTAAGCCGTAAGGGTCAGTGTGTAGATAGAGCAAAGCGTCAGGGTGGTCTTTGGAGAAGATGCTAAAGGCCATGAGCAATTCACTAAAAGCTTTGCGGTGCACTAAGCCCGAGGCCTTGTTAGCTGCAACAACCCCAACAAGGAATTGGTCTGGCTCAATGCCAAGGTAGTCGTTGATGGCGTGGTTGCCAATCTCAAAGCTTGGCTTGTAAACCTTTGTGTCAACAGCGTGAGGCACATACTCACAGTCGATTCCTTTTGCTGTCATCTGCCTAACGCCATGAGGTGCCATCGCAATAGGTGTGACATTCGGCTTTGTTAGCCACTGCTCAACCTTTGGTGGCATTGTCACATGATCAAGGGGCACCCATGAGGCAATCGGAAACTTGTCGTAGCCTGGCGCTTGCATAACCCAAACATCGTAAAGGCTAATAAACAGGTTTGGTTTGTCTGGGTTTCTATCGATAAAGCTTTGGTGGTCTATCGGTGCAGCATCGTTGCTGTAAAGGTCAATGCCTCGAGGGTAGTGTGGAACCTCTCCATGAGGGGTCTTGATTGTTGTTGGCACACCTTCAAGTCCGTAGTTGGAGAGCATCTGCACATCAAGGCCAGAGCCCTTGAGGCTGTCTAGCAGGTGAGTGGCTTGCTGTCCGTATCCGGTTGGTGAGTTGTAGCTGTTTGACCAAAGGCTGACAGCTCCGTTTAGTTTCTCTTTTTTAGTAGGCATGGCAGTAGCCTAGCAAAAGAAAGGCCCCAAGCGAACCTACACGCTTGGGGCCTTTCAGCTTTTGAGCTAAGGGTTTAGCTTGCTCCACCCTTGAAGTACCCGATGTGGGTAGCGTGGGTTAGTCCACCATCAAGGCGAATTAGGCCTCGGTAGGTAACTGTGTCAGTGTTGAAGGCGTAGTCAGCTGACTGGTCAACTCGGATACCGCCGGCAACGCGAACGACGAAACTCGGTAGGTGCCCAAAGAGCACCGACTTGGTTCCTGTTCCAACTGCTGCAACATTTGGGTTCTCAAATACTGGGTAGCCAAGAAGTGTTGCTGGCTGACCTGGTACTGCTGAGTCGGTCCAGATGTAGTTTCCTGCACCATCCTTTAGCTTGCGAGCTGCTGCGATACCTGACTTGCTCATCTGGAAGCCCAAGTTTGGCAACACACGAGCGCCATCTGCGATTCCGTAGACTAGGTCGATCAGGTTTTCGTAGGTAGCTGCTCCACCAACACCGGTTCCACCAGTCACTACTGAGCCAGCGGCTGCAGATAGCTTTGAGGTTAGAACGGAGTTAGCCTGTAGACCCAGGCTTGTACCGAGCTGTTGGGCGATGTAGCTGGTGATGTTAAATCCGGCATCGCTTACTAGTTCGCTGGCGATTTGGCTCAAAGCTCCGTATTTCTCAGCACCTAGTGTGATGGATGAGAAGGTTGGGTTTGACTCTGAGATGGTTCCGCCGGCTGCAACTGATCCTGATGTTGAAGTCGCTGTGACTGTCGGAATTACCAGGTTCTCGCCCGACTGAGTGTTCAAGACATCAGACACAGTTAGCATTGGGCCAACTAGCTGAGCAATCTCAAATACCTGGTCGTAGAAGCTCTGGCCAACAGTGTTAGCTGAAGGAACTAGAGTTCTGTTTTCACGAGCAAACTCGTATCCGCGCATCTCGCCCATAGCGATTGAGCGAAGGATGTCTGCATCGTTGTTTGCTGTTGCGTTGGTTGATGGAGCGAATGAAGCGGATGCTTCAGCTGCGCGAGCTTCGCGGTCTGCGATAGAACGAGCGGTTGAGATAGCTGTGTCGGCCTGGTCAATGTCAGCCTCGATACGAGCAATCTTCTGGTTTTCTTCTGCTGATAGACCGCGAGCCTCAGCCTGTGCGATGTCAAGAACTTCTCTTGCCTGTGCAATCAGGTTGTTGCGAGTGTCCATCTGTGACTTAATAAAGTCAGACATGATTCTCCTAATGATTTGATTTGAGGGGTTTCCTGCGGTGCTAACACTCAACAGAAACAGCGGTGCTAACACTCAGCCGTTAGCTCAAGTTTATAGGCAGAAAAAAACCCCAGCTCAGGAAGGGGGCCGAGCTGGGGCTAAAAAACTCTTTAGCGAGTTTCTTTTATGTCAATAACCCTTGCTTCTTTGGCTGGGTTATTTGAGTTCTTGTTGTCAAGTTCCCAGACTGCTTTTGCAAGCTCATCTGCTATCTCGGCAACAGCGCCGGCGGAAGGGTTGCCAGCAGCCTTTAGTATAGCTGACTTGATTTCATCTTTAGTTGCCATGATTAAATCCTTTTCAGTAGAAGGTCAAATTGCTTTTTCTTTAGGTCTAGCAACTCAAGCCCATTGTCACTAACAGCTTCCTCTGGCTCTGGCTGAGCTTTTAGCTTGCCAACAACCTCTGTGATTAGAGTTGCCTGAGCCTCGTCAAGGTCATCTCCAGACTCTAGCCTAAGCAAAGCATCAGCAAGCTTGTCTGGGTCAATCGCTTGGTCAGCCGATCTGACAGTTGCAGTGGTGGCGGCGTAGGCCGGAAAAGAGACGATACTTGCTTCAAACAATCTGACTGATTCCAAGGTTCTTGTTTTCCCATCTGGTGACCATGAGTCTTTGATCACATTGAAGCCAAAGCTCATTGAGTCTATAACCTTAGTCCTAAGTAGCTCGGCAATGTCGCGACCTCGGGTTGTGTTGGGAAGTTGTGCTGTGACCTTTAGGCCTCTGTTGTCCTCAACAAGTTGCATGGTTCCACCTCGTAGTGAGGCAAGCGGTTCACCTGCATCGTGGTTCCAGAGAAGCTTTACTTCGTTGCGAGATTGCAAGGAACGCTTGAAAGCGCCAGGGGCTACATACTCAATAAAGCCACCAAGGTCCTCAGAAGGGCTGTTGAACACCGAGGCGTAGCCAGTGAAGGTCATGCCATCGCCCTCAGCCCTGACCTCAAAGTCAACGCTGTTAGTTCTTACCTCTGGCTGTTTAGCCTGTGGGCCGTCAATCTTTAGAGCAATAGCTCTCGCAACATCTTGCCACTTGTTTTTATTAGTCATTCTGGTAGCTTCCTCTGCTCTGATTCTAGCAACAACCGAATCAGCGTAGTCTTTTGTTCTCTGTGCGGCTCTCTTGGATGGTCCTGAACCCCAAAGCAAGTGAGCAACAACACCGGCTGATGGGTAGTTGTCTGAGTCTGGGTTTGCGTCTGGGCTATCTAGGTCAACCAAGTGTCTGGAAATCCAGGCTGCAATCCTAATCCACTTGTCATCGCTGACTGTGCCCTCTGCCATTAGCCTTGCTTCCCTGATCGTCTTAGGTGTGACTCCATCGCCAGCTAGGCCCTCTGCGTAATACTCGAGGCCTCGGCGAGCAGCTGCTCTCATGTATGCAGGTGCGTCTTGGTTGATTGCGCGTTCCTCGTTGTTTGATTCCCAAGCGTTGCAGTAGTAGCCAGCGTCAACAAAGGCGTCCCAGCGTTCGCACCAGGCTTTATCGCCGTCCTCGTTCACTCTTGACTCGTCAAAGAAAAAGCAGTTGCCACAAGCTCGGCCTTCAGGCACATCCTCGGCCAAGGCAGGTCTGTAGTTGTCAGGCAGATTGGCCTCTAGCTCATCCTCTTGATCCTCAAGGTCATCGCTAGGTTCATCCTCTACCTCAAAAGCTAGTAGCTGAGGTGCTGGCACCTTTTCTAGCTTCAGGACATTTATCACCATGAGCTTGTCGGTGGCAGTAAAAACGCCCAGCTCTTGCTCAAAGATTTGCACAACAGCAATTTGCTCGTCAACCATAACCACTTGAGAAAGCACTCTTGGGTCTTTCGGTGCCCAGCTAACATAATCGCCAACCGCTAGTGAGCCAACGGCTGCTCTTTCCCCTTCAAAGGGCTCATCTGTGTCAATTGAAATAGCGACTGCCTGTTCAATGGCTGACTCTTTTGTGTCATGGCAACCAAGCACTTCGCCGTCATCTTTGATTACTGCCCAGGCTGAGCACTCGTCTGATTTGTCTGTGATGTAGTAAGGCACTATTTGACCACCAGTATTCTTAGATTGCAATCCTGATTTGCAATTGCGTACAGTTCATCGCTCGGAAGTAGTTGCACAGTTCCAGTTGCAGTTGCAACAGCATGCATACCATTGGTCAAAGTGACATCGGGCCCACCAACAAAAATCTCGTGATTTTGGTTGTGCTCGTGATTGTGTATGCAGATGTGCTGAACTCCAACGCTTGCAGGAACTACTAAAGTCCGAACATTGGCTACAAGGTCATAGCCATAAGTCTTGACAGTCATCAGACCTCGTATACGCTTTCTGGGTCTGCTGGGTTGACCTGAGCAATACCTTGTAGCTGGACAGTTGGTAGTCCGGTGTGAAGGATCGGTGGTAAGCCCATAACAGCTAAGACATCGGCAGGGTCGTAACCTGAGTTGACTAGCTTCTGAGCCATGTTGACTCGCTTGTCAGTTGCTACTAGCTCGGCAGCGTCAATGTTCACATTGGCTAGTGGCACTCTAATAATCTCTCCGCCGTCAACTGGTGGTAGGTCCTCAAGTCTGCGGATGTCATTAATCGTTAGGTATCCAGCTTGCAGTCCTGTTGAGTAAGCAGAGAATCGGGTTGCTGCATCGCCTCGTAGAAGTCCGTCAAGTGTGAACTTAATAAAGGCAGTGGCTCCGCCTGGCTCGTTAGCCATCAAAGGAGTGAAGGCTGACTCGAGCTTCTGAACGATCGGGCGTAGAGTGTGAGTCACAAAGGCAATGTTGTTTTGCTCAACGCTTGAGTAAGTGTTTGTGCCTGGCAGTCCTAGCAGGTGCGGTGGAATGTTGAAGGCTCTAGCAACATCCTCAACTGCCATTCTGCGAGAGTCAATAAACTGAGCCTTGTCGTTTTCCACTGTGGTCTGGACAAACTTAGCTCCGCCCGATAGCACTCCGGTCTTGTGTGCTTTTCTAAATCCCTTGTGTCTAGCGTCAAAGCCGTCAACTAGGTTCTTGGCTTGGTCAGGTGTTAGGTTGCCAGGAAATTCGATTATGCCGTTGGTGCTTGCGCCCTGTCCAAAGAATCTAGCGGCGTAAGACTCAAGCGCAATAGCAAGTCCAAAGTTATCCTTTAGTGCAGTGACTCTGGAGATTCCGCGAATCTCGCCTGGGCGAACCACATCAGGGATATGGATAATCTCATCTTTAGTAAGTGGCTTGTTTTCGCCTTCGTAAATGTAGACAACTGAGCCAACCTTATCCCTGCGAATCTCAACCTTGGAAGGGTTCAGAACTGTCATGTTTACAACTCTGCCCTGCTGATCTCTAAAGGTTCTGACAAAGCCGTTGCCGTCAAGCAACATGGAAACAATCAAAGACCCATAAAAACCTTCTTTTGTTGTGTCAATGTCTGGTTGCTGTACCCAAGCTGGGCGAGGTCGGAAGGCAAAGCGAGCGCCATCTCTGCGAATGTAAGAGTCCACTGGCAGGGTTGAGATTGTGTCAGAGATAAGGCTAACCGCTGAGAAGATTGCGTTGACCTTGAATACTGAGTCGCTGTTTACGATTGTCCCCGACTGATTCATTACATCTAGGTCGTTGCCAGAGCCCCAGACTGTCTGAAAGCTGATGCCTCGTTGCTCGAATAGATTGTTTAGCACTTAGTTATTTCCTTTCGGCAGCAAGGCCAAACAAGACCAAGAAAACGCCACCAATGATAAGTCCGGCTGGTACAAAGATTAGGGCCACGCCAGCGGTGACTGCTAATGCACCTGCTATTTGTAATGAGGTTCCCATGACCGCCTTAGATAAAGAATTGTGGGACAAGTTGTTCAGCCTCTACTCTACCAACTGTTGCCCTATCAAAGGCTATGACCGCTGCCACCGCTGCGTCAATCTTTCTCGGTGATCCTCTGTGCTCTTTTACAATTCTTGGTCCCAAGCGGTCAATCTTGACAACTGAGTTGGTTAGGTGTCGCTCAAGTAGTGGGTTTCCATCGTGAATCATGGTTTGCTCAGTGACCGAGGTGTAAAACTTTTGGCAAGCACTGACCATTCGGCTTGGGCTAGTTGAGGGGAACTCTATAACTGGCAAGCCCATCTCGAGCATGGCGTCCATTGACCTCTGCCAGCGGTAAGGGTCACAGGCAATCTCTTTGACAGTGTGAGTTGAGCAGAATTGGATAATCTTGTCCTCAACTTCTTGGGTGTTGACTCGCCAATCATCGGTGTCCTCTGGTTGCTTCTCCCAAGTGTGAATCATAAAGAGATATGGCTTTTCATCGTCTTTAGGTATTGTGCAACCGACTAAGGCTGTGCAGTCCCCGTTGAAAGAGCCGTCAAAGCCAATAATTATCTCCTCATCGGGTAGCAGTTCACGCTCCTCAATCAAAGGTTGCCAGCTTCCGTTAGGTAGCCAAGCGTTCATGGAGCTGACCCATTGGTTGAGTCGCTTGGTTCTAAACTCTGGCTCAGGTGTTCTCCTGACCGCCGAGGCAAAGTCATCGGCAGAAACTAAGTCATCGTATCCAGGGTTTGCTGACTTCCAGACCTCGGGGTCGTGGTGATCTGCTTCGTCCTGAGCTGCCCACCAAGCCATAAAGAAGGCAGGGTCATCTACTTCTCCGCTGGCTACTCGCTTGCCGTATTGAAATAAGTTATAGGCAATTGAGTCTTGTCCGGTCATGTCGGTTTTTTGCCCAGCTGTTGTGATTGCAATTAGCTGTCCAAGCTTGCCTCGGTTTCCCATCGCCAGCTGAAACACATCAAACAGAGTTCGGTCCTTGTGAGCGTGGAGCTCATCCATGATTACTCGGCTGGGGTTGAGGCCTTCCTTTGAGTAAGCCTCGGCAGAGACTACTCGGTAAACGCTGTTGGTTGATGGCACAAAGATTGCATCGCGATACAAGGTGCAAAGCTCCGAGAGCTCGGACTGCTCAACCATTCTTTTTGCTTCACCAAATACAATTCGGGCTTGTTCTTTTTCAGCTGCAACTGAGTAAACCTCGCCTCCCTCAATGCCCTCTGCAATCAAAGAGTAAAGGCCAAAGGCTGCTGAGCTAAGGGCTGACTTGCCATTCTTTCTCGGCATTCCAATCAGAGCAGTCCTAAACTTCAGACCGCCATCGTCATCCCTTGCGTAAACAGACTTGACAAGCTCTCTTTGCCAGGGCCTAAGTGTTAGCGCTTGACCCGCTTTTCCAGCTACGCCGTCCTTGCCGATAGAGCCAAAAGCCTCAGTAAATTCAATGGCGTATTCTCCATCGCCCTGTTCAATTGACTGGGCCGGCACTGGAGTTAGGTAAGCAGGTGGCCAGCTATCCACGCTGTGCCTTCTTTGTCATTAGCTCCTCGAGCTTGCTCATTTTCTTGACCTCTGCAAGCCCAAGTCTTGATCTGTCTGAGGGTGAGAAGCCGAGCAAAGAAAGGTTTGAAACGATTGCCCTGTCTAGTTCTCTAAGTCCTCGGCGGTCCTTTGTGTCGTTGTTTTGCATGACTCTAACTCTGAGGTTCCAGCGCTCGTCAATCATTTCACAGGTCATAAGCAAAAGCTCTGTGTCTGTGTTTGGGCTAATCCAATTGATGCCAGTGTCCCAGACTTTGTCCCAGAGCTCTCTGCCGTACTTGAGTAAAGGTCTAGTTGGTTCAGGAGTGCTCTCTGCCATCGGGATAAGCGTGATGCTTGATTGGTCAGGCAGAGCTCGCTTGCCAGGGTTGCCTAGCAGACGCTTTTGTTCTATCGGCTTTGCTGGCCTACCTGTTTGCATTTACTAGCTCGGCTTTTAGTCCGGTCAAAGTTTCCCAACGCTGAATGATGACATCGCAATACTTAGGGTCAAGCTCAACTAGTGCAGCTCTTAGGCCAAGCTGTTCACAAGCAATCAAGGTTGAGCCACTACCAGCAAACGGATCAAGGACTAGGTTGCCACTGGCACAGCTGTTTTTTAGCATCTTGCTCACTAAGGCAATCGGTTTCATCGTTGGGTGGATGTCATTCCGTCTTGGTCTTTTCTCCTGAATGACGCTGCTTGTTTCAAAAGCGTTAGTTATAAATTCCAGCAGCTCTTGTTTTGTTGCCTTTTCCCAATCTCTTTTTTCTTGCTGAATGACTGTTGTGTTTGTGAAGGGCCCATACCAAGAGTGCGCTGCCCCTGGCTTCCAGCCGTAAAGGATCGCTTCGTGTTGCCAGTTGTAGTCCTGCCGACTTAGCACCAGACTGTCTTTGGCCCAAATAAGCACCTGCTTGACTAGCCATCCAGCCTTTGCCATCTGCACCCCAAAAGCTCCGTTGGAAATGTGCTCGCCTGGGTAGCAGACATAAATTGGGCCACCAGCTTTTGTGTTCTCTAAAGCTGCCGAATAAAAGCCAAACAAAAACTGGTCAAACTGTGCGTCATCCATGTCATCGTTTTTGATTGTCAGTTTGTCTTTAGTGCCACCCTCGTAAGCGACATTGTATGGGGGGTCAGTAAAAACACAGTCGGCCAAGTCCCCGTCAAGTGCAGCTCTAAGCACATCGGCTTTAGTGCTGTCACCGCATACAAGTCTGTGCTTGCCTAGAGCGTAAACATTGCCTAGTTCGGTGTTTGGTTGCTCTGGTATTTCAGGTGCAACATCCTCAAAGGTTTCAATGTCAAGGATAGGAATGTCTGCAAGCTCAAAGCCAAACTGAGAAATCTCAAACCCAGCTTGCTCGAGCTCAGCCAGTTGAGCGTAAAGAACCTTGTCATCCCAGTTAGCCAGCTCGGCGGTCCGGTTGTCAGCTAGAGCAAAAGCTTTGACTTGATCCTTGGTCCAGTCGGCCGGCACTCGGACAGCCTCAATGTTTTCCCAGCCTAGGTTCTTGGCAGCTGTGACTGTTCCGTTGCCAGCCACAATCACATTGGCTTCAGTAATCACAATCGGCTTTCGCTGACCAAACTGAGTCAGGCTGCCTTCAATGGCTTTCAGGTTTTTCGCATCGTGTTGTCTGGCGTTTTCAGGATCAAGGGTCAGGTCTGCAATGCGCAAAGTTTCGATGTTCATTTTTTGCCCCTCAGTTGTTTAGCTTTTGCCCTGCGCCTGGCAGCGTTTCCCTTGCTTGTGCGCTTTGGTGACTTTAGGTAGCTGTTGCCGTTTCTCATTGTGCTCCCTTTCTCTTTTTCTAAGCATACTAAAAACCGATAGTTTTGCGGAGCTCTACAGAGCCT
>Ga0315909_10001424_pt1 | contig 32403 bp, 23 predicted proteins | sample LakEriMetagenome_11_FD_203527 | JGI IMG/M metagenome (GOLD analysis project Ga0315909, IMG submission 203527) | Freshwater fungal communities from buoy surface, Lake Erie, Ohio, United States - Buoy 2 MA125 | ecosystem: Environmental > Aquatic > Freshwater > Lake | place: USA: Lake Erie, Ohio... | reverse complement strand
TTTTTTTGTTGCATTTGTTTACACATTTTCTCATTTGAAACGCCTTTTTAAATCCTTCCTTTTTTTTGTTGCATTTGTTTACACATTTTCTCATTTGAAACGCCTTTTTAAATCCTTCCTTTTTTTTGTTGCATTTGTTTACACATTTTCTCATTTGAAACGCCTTTTTAAATCCTTCCTTTTTTTTGTTGCATTTGTTTACACATTTTCTCATTTGAAACGCCTTTTTAAATCCTTCCTTTTTTTTCATGTTTCAAAATAATTTTAAATTTTTATTTTAAATTATTAAAAAAATTTATAGCTTAAAATACATTTTATACTGTGGAACAAACCGGTGGATTTATGGTCTATCGCGTTTAGCAAACGAATTTGGGGATTGTCTCTTTTCATGCATGACTCGTTTCTTTTCCACGGACTTTTTGTATAATACATATTGTATATTACAAAACAAAAATGGAAACTGGACGAACAATGTTTTTGCACTCTGTCGTCATTGGCATTGTGGCATACCTCTTTATGATTTACGCGCTTGGTCAGAGCCAAATGGTGGCGGAGAACCGAAGCTTTTTGTTAGGCGCGGTTGTTTTGGCCTACATGATTATGTTTGGTCACGGATTGCCGACCTCGATGAACAAGGGTTTATTTTAAGGTCTAAAGTTTAGGGATTTGTACCAAACAAATAATTTATTTTATAATTTAATGAGTTCACCATTATATAATAAATCAATTTTACACTCTTGAAAAATTTTTAAAATTTTGTGTCGTTTATCGACAGATGCCGCTTGCCAAGTTTGAATACAAATGAGTCCAGTGAGAGAGTGATGATACCTAACTGGAGCTTGTAAATTATTGAAGTTATGCAAATCAATCTGGGTAATATTTGGTAATTCTCTTATAGAGTCCACATAAAATCCTAACGCACTACAATTGCCAGCTACGTATCGCATCTTCACCATAAAATCTTCATAATTGGCGTTTTTATTTACAAAAAATGGTATTTCAAAGTACTCATTGCGTGGACTGAAGTACCCGATTAAAACGTTGCCATGCATAGTGGTTTTGAGATCCGCGTTTTCCTTTTCTAATCGATCATTTTGTTGTTTTAGCCCAGCAACAATCTCTTTAAGTTGAAAAATCTGTTCTTCCAATGAAGAAACCCGGTCGTTAAGTTGAGAAAACATTTTTATTATGACACCCGGCCTCTGCACACAGGACAATGAGAGTGTGCTTCGAACCACCGCCGCAAAGCGGCTTCTTTGAAAAAGTGTCCACACCGGTTGATTTTCATGACGGCCTCGCCTTCAATCATGACATCGAGAGTGATTGGGCAAGTATGGGGCGGCGTGTCTGGAAATAGTTGGTAGCCATAGACGGACGCCCCGATTTCGATTTCGTTCGCACTTAAACCTGTGTTCGAGCCACCGCTTATGTCGACAAATGCATTTGAAAAATCAAACAGACCTAAAAAGGCGGATGGTGAGAATGTGAAAACATCAATGCTTTCGCGTCGCGCGTCCGTCATCAACCCGATCAACGACGCCATATTTCGATTGTATATTTCTTGATTGTAGTTGTAGTCGGAAATGATCCGAAAAAGATCCGTATTATCCATTTATGCGGTGGAATATAACATAAAGATATGTTCATATTGTTTAAGAGAACAATAATGAATATAACTGATAAAAATTATATAGAAAATGGTTACACTGGATTGGTAAATTTAGGCAACACATGTTTTCTGAACTCTTGTGTGCAGATACTCACACATACGGTAGAGCTGCACCAGATTTTTAAAAACTCTGTGGTGCAAACCAAAATTGAAACAAACCGAAACACGGATGATGCGCGAATATTAGTAGAGTGGAAGGCCCTTGCTGAATTAATGTGGTCGGGCAATGGAGTGGTGAATCCGCTCAAATTCGTGAAAACCGTTCACGAAGTGGCGACGCGTAAAAACGTCGAGATCTTTACGGGATGGGCGCAGAATGATGTCACCGAGTTCTTGCGATTCATTGTCAACTGTTTTCACACTGCCATTTCGAGACCTGTCAATGTGAACATGACTGGGAAGCCGAAGACCGAGTTGGACAACATGGCGATCAAATGCTGCGAGTTGTTGAAAGGGATATACAAGACCGAGTACTCGGAGATTTACGAGATGTTTTACGGGATCTCGGTGATGGAAATGAAGGACTCGGCGAACAAAATCTGCAGCCAGAAGCCGGAGCATTATTTCATCGTCGACTTGCCAATCCCCGATAAGGGAACCGCGATCACAATATTCGACTGTTTCGACTTGTTTATGCAGCCGGAATTGTTGACGGGAGACAACCAATGGTTTAACGAAAAGACGGGGCAAAAAGAAGATGTGACGAAGCGGATGTATATGTGGTCGTTCCCCAAGATCTTGATCATCACATTGAAGCGGTTTGCCGTAAATGAGAGGGGGCACATTAGTCGGATCAATAACCTAATTGAGTGTCCACTGACCAACTTGGATCTCTCCAAATATGTAGAGGGATACGACAAGAAAAAGTATGTGTATGAGCTATACGGCGTCTCAAACCATTCAGGAAATCCATCGGGAGGTCATTACACGTCTTACATCAAGACAGCGAAGGGGTGGGTGCATTATAATGATGGACATTTGGAGGCAATTGGCGAAGACAAAATAATTTCGTCGAGCTCGTATTGTCTCTTCATGAGAAGAACAGATTTGCATAGTCATAAATAATTTAAAGCAAATAATCCTGCGGATAAACGAGTAAACGGGGGCTGTTCTAAAAGACGTCCAGATGTATTATTAGATCTTGGATATCAAAATCTTCTTATAGAAATAGACGAAAATCAACATACAGATTATGATTGTAGTTGTCAAAATAAACGTATCATGGAATTATCACAAGATTTAGGGCATCGGCCTATTGTGTTTATAAGATTTAATCCCGATGCTTTTAAAAAAAACAACACTGTAATTTCTTCATGTTGGGGTTATCATAACAGCGGAGTCTGCAAAGTTAAAAAGTCAAAACAAATTGAATGGGAACAAAGATTAAATACTCTTGAAGAACAATTACGCTATTGGATAAATCCTGAAAACACAACAAACAAAACTGTAGAAACTGTTCAATTATTCTATGATATGTAAAATAAAAAGTATAATAATATAATATAAATGTCAACCGACCTTTCTGGAAATAACATTAAACCCGAAATAAACATTTTTAACCCCCAAACTGTGCTTTTATCACTTAGCGTCCTCATATTATATTTTGTATTAAATGCTGTTACCGGCATATTCTTTAATAGCGAAGATATATCACAGCAATCGACAAAAGCCAGTTTTATCGATTTTATATTGATTGCTGTAATAGCTGGTGCTGCTCTTATTTATTACTATTCTTTGCCACCATCGTTACAAGATTCATATTGGGATGATATATTAACATCAACTAAAGGATATTTGAATAATGCTTACTCGATTCTTGGAGTAACAACGTTTATCATCGTCTTATACACCGGCATTTATTTACTCGGGATCCAGATGACGCCCCAATCGAAACCATGGACAATTTCCTTTTTAGAGTCTAATGCGTATTTATTGTTGCTTATTCTCGGGGCAATACAGTTTTTCAAAATTATTCTGAAAATTGATGTCGTCCCTATAATATTTGGCGAAATCGGGTTGCCGGCTTCGCCGGCTATAGTGATAGACAGCAGCGGATCTGTAGTTCCTGCACCACCAAAAGAAAAAAATGAACTTTTTAACGTTAGCAATAATTTATATAGTTTTGAGGAGGCTGGTGCAGTTTGCAAGGCAATGGGTTCAAGATTAGCGACATACGACGAGGTCGAGGACGCGTATAATAATGGCGCCGAGTGGTCGACATATGGATGGAGCGAAGGACAGCACGCATATTTCCCTACGCAAAAGGAGACATGGAAGAAGTTGCAGACAATCAAAGGACACGAGAATGATTTAGGGCGCCCTGGTGTCAACGGTGGGTATTTCTCGAACCCGAATGTGAGATTTGGCGTGAACTGTTACGGAGTGAAGCCGCCGATGACGGATTCGGAAAAGGCATTGATGGATGCGAAGAAGGATAGGGTTTACCCGAAAACGCAGGAGGACCAGCTGCTTGATGCTAAGGTCGAGTTTTGGAAAGCCAACAAGGACAAGATGATAGTTTTGAGTGGATACAACAACGAGGCTTGGTCGCGGTACTAATAAAGGAAACCTACGGTTTCCTTTTAATCCTTCCCTTATGATCCTTCCCTTTGTTTTAGATTGTTGAGAGAGCAAGAGGCTCTCAACAATAAATTATATTTACCCAAAAGAAAGGAGGGGTTTAAGGGGAACGTAGTTCTCCTACAAGAAAGGAGGGGTTTAAGGGGAACGTAGTTCTCCTACAAGAAAGGAGGGGTTTAAGGGGAACGTAGTTCTCCTACAATCCGGCGAGCCTCTAACTGCTCTCTCGACAAGTAAATACTCTTCAAGTCGGAATCAAACGAACCAAGAGTTTTTTTGTCATCGACTACCGAGCTGTACAAATATGGAGAGCCATTCGTTGTAGAGGCAATCTGATCAATAAATCGTTCATAATATCCTACATCGTTGCTTGCATTTCGGAAATCGGTTTCCATGATACTTTTGGCGTTACTGATCATGTATTGGCGATATTTGGCATTGTTGATCTCTCCACTCTGCTTAACGATTGAATTGTGCAACAGAGTTTCAGAACGGTTTCCGGCGATAATGGATCGTCCATCGTTCATGAGAGGCGGGAATCCGGGATACTTGTTGTTGGCATAATATCCTAAATTAGATTGAGGGATAGTTTCTTTAATTACGGGGTAGGCTGAATCAATTGATTGTCCGCAGAACATTTTATTTAATATAGAGAGAGAGAATTCCTTGGTTCCTTGTATAACCCTCTCAATCAGAAAAAAGAGGAAGGATTAAAAGGCATAGGCCGCTTCGCGGCTGAACACCTTAGGTTCGTAAAGCAGGCGCGCTTAAGCAGCCAGGCTTCGCCTTTTGCGTAGCTGCGCTCCGGCTTGCCTTGTGTCCTTTATAGCGGAGGATCTTTATTTTTGTTCAAGTTATAAATATTTTGGATTTCGTACTGGAAGAGAGGCGTCTTGTAATAAACAATATTGCAAATACCACCTGACAAACCATCCTCCTGTCCGATACAAATAATGTCATCAATGTTTAATCCCTCTTCTTGTTGATTTCGCTTGTTCACAGTTGAGACAAGTTGTCCGTTTATAAATAGATCAACTGTTGATTTCGTGTAATTGTATACAACATGATTCCATGCTTGTAGAGGCATACTGAATTCATACGAATTGCTGGCGCTAACAAATGATTTAAACTTGTTTGTTGACCCGTTAAATACGAGACGTGGGTGGTAGTTTCCAAATTCGAAAATGGTCGCATCGCTATTGTAAGGATACGTTGTCGGAGGCACTGGAACAACATAGACCCACATTGATATTGCAAACTTATTATTTACAATCTCGCCCGTTTTTGCATCGTTCAGGACAAGGTAACTTGTTAAATTTTCTTTGTGCCGGATGAGCATTGGTTCCGAAACAACGGTTTTGCCGTCTTTGACAACGATGGAAGTTGTTACTGATGTTACGAGTTTTGGTAAATAAACGTAGCTGAGTAGTAAAACAACTTCAATCATTAGCAATACATAGACGGTAAAAGGTGCTTGTTTAAAATCTTTGCTAAGATATTCAAGTGCGTTCAAAAACATGCAAGGAATGTAGAAAATCATGTTAATGACAAAGCCGTTCCACCCCTGAATCTTGTATAATTCATTGAAGAACATTTTATAGATTATGGCGAGGGCGACGATGATAATTAAAAATGTTATGATTGCAAAAGACCCGGTGATTAAACTAACGACGCTGGATGGAATCGATACATTATTATAAATGTAGATGATAATGAGGACGATGATACCAAACACTGCATATTTGAGATAATCTTCATTTTGTATATTTGCAAAAGATGATTGTTTGAGAGAGTATACGACGGCTATCAACACAGGAAGTGCAACGATCATCGAGTAGAGATATCTGGACTCGAACAACTTGTCTGGATCTTTGCCCATAAAGTATAGGATGATGAGCAAATATATGGCAACTGATATAAATATTGCATTTGATTTTATACATGTTTGGATTGTTTTTACGAGTGAATCATTTCTAAAACTATTTGAAAATGTTGGTACTTCGGACATTATACACTACCATTATAAATTTTCCATCGTTGTTTTGCGACCGTGGCACTCTCTGCATAGTGCGACAAGATTATCGACATGGTTGCTACCACCATATTCTAGTCGTGTTTTATGGTCAACTTCGAACCATGCGGAAAGCTGTTCGTTGCACTCGCCGCATTTCCAGTTTTGCCGACTGGCTACGAACTTTTTCTTGGTTTCGCTGACGGAGCGTTTGGTGGCCTTTTGCCCAGCGATTGCTGTGCCTCCTTCAACTCGTCCCGAGTTCAAAATGCGCTGTGTGGAAACCTCTTCTCTCCCGAGAGGTAAGATTGGCATCAGGCTTCCATGTTCGTTATACATGTTTTGTTTTGATGTGAAGTCAAGGATGGGGTTCAACATACCCATAGTCTCTTTGTCGACTGGCAGATACTTAATATACTCGTTGGACCCGCGAATGATTTCGTGGGCTTTGGATGGGAACTTTTTGAAGAGAACGTAGATCATGAAACCAGCTAAAGCAATTCCGGCCATTTTGTAGTACTTTTGGTTTGTTTGTAAGAGTTTCCAATACTTGCCGTCCGTGTAGACATTTGCGATGAAAAATGCGGTAATTCCCAAAATGACGAGTTCAATGCGCATTTCTATATTTTATATGTATAAAGGAAACCGTAGGTTTCCTTAAAAGGGAAGGATTACAAAGGGAAGGATCATAAGGAAACCGTAGGTTTCCTTAAAAGGGAAGGATTACAAAGGGAAGGATCATAAGGAAACCGTAGGTTTCCTTAAAAGGGAAGGATTACAAAGGGAAGGATCATAAGGAAACCGTAGGTTTCCTTAAAAGGGAGGGATCATAAGGGAACTACGTTCCCTTAAACGTAGGTTTCCTTAAACGTAATAATATACAACCCCGAGACAAATCAAAATAAATGCAACATGAATATAGTACCGCCGAATTTTGAGAGTCTGATGCAAATTCAATGGTTTGGGTATATAGTTGTCAAGATAGTTGCGCATTGCCTCGTCCAATGACATCGGATGTTTGCCCAAAAGTTCGTTGTACTTGTTGTGAATAAAATTCACCCATCGAAGGAGAGAGTCTTTGCTTTTTAAATAAGGCGTGATTGGGTACTTGTCGAGCATTGCGCTAAATTGATTTCCCATCTCGGCATCTGGAATGAAGATAGGTAGGTTCATGTAAAAGTCGTAGTATTTGCGTTTGGATACTTCGTTCGGAAAGTCGGGAAATGTGGTTGCAACAGTTGTCATGAAAAACCAGTAATGAGGACCCCAAATTTTTGCATCAAACATGGTCAAAAGTATATAAACATAAACAACACAATAATACTAAACCCATGGACACAAACATATATTGCAATAATTGTGGAAAAAAAGGGCACGGATATTATCAATGTAGACTCCCCATAACAAGTAATGGGATCATCGCAATCAGGAAAACCCAAGACGCAAACAACATCGAATACTTGATGATAAGACGGAGACACACATTGGGGTTTATCGATTTAATACGCGGCAAGTATATAGTAGAGAACAAGTTTTACTTATCAAATATGATTTATCAGATGACGAACTCAGAAAAAGAAATGTTGAAAACTATATCATTTGATGATATGTGGTTGGGAATCTGGGGAAAAGATAACCATAATCACCGGAGTGAAAAACATGTATCGAGAGACAAATTTATGCAGCTGAAGATGGGTGTTTATTCGGACGACGATGGCAAATACACTCTTGATGAATTGATCGATGAGTCTACTACCAAATGGGAGGAACAAGAGTGGGGATTCCCCAAAGGCCGCAAAAATTATAACGAGACGGATTTGGATTGTTCGATTCGTGAATTTAATGAAGAGACTGGGTTGAATTTGGACAAGAAAAATATTGTCCAAAATATTGCGCCATTTGAGGAGATTTTTTGTGGGTCAAATTATAAATCTTACAAACACAAATACTTTTTGGCTTTTTTGGATTCCAAGCCGTTAGAGATTGTAGATAATTTTGAAATTAGTGACATCAAGTGGAAACCATACTTAGAGTGCATTTCTTCGATACGTCCTTATAATTTAGAGAAAAAACGGATGCTCTCCAATATTGATATATTGTTGAAAAAATCAATATTAATATCGTAGAAAAATCGATATCAAATTATGTTTCTATCTAATATATATTATATATATATATATTTGATGACAACAACAAGAAGAAAATTAAAAAGAAGAATAAACAAAACGAAACGGAATAAAGTCAGTGTAGAGATAATGCAAGAACCCTCTGTACAAGAAACCTCTGTACAAGAACCCTCTGTACAAGAAACCTCTGTACAAGAACCCTCTGTACAAGAAACCTCTGTACAAGAAACCTCTGTACAAGAAACCTCTGTACAAGAACCCTCTGTACAAGAACCCTCTGTCCAAGAACCCTCTGTACAAGAACCCTCTATGCAAGAACCCTCTGTCCAAGAACCCTCTGTCCAAGAACCCTCTGTACAAGAAACCTCTGTCCAAGAACCCTCTATCCAAGAAGTATCCGATCAAGAAGATGTTATCAATAATATTATAGGGAACACATACGAAGAAACAATCAACAAAATTCATCAAGAAGAAATCCCCAATATACATATGACAACGGAGTGGCGCATAGATTTGAACACGAAAGGAAATCGAATTCCGGCGATAGTATACTTGGAACTACATGGTATTGGTAAGAAGTCACTCAAGAAATACACGGTTGATCATTTATTAGACACAATGCAACACGATGAACGACTCTCACTTGCAAAACAGATAAAGAGTCATGGATTCGTAGCAAACAAGCCTCTAGAAAAACATATTTTGCAGTATTTTGATTTTTTGACAATCAAAGATGGCGAAAGAACGTTTCTAGTACTCGGGAATACGTGTTACGATTTGAACAACAATTGGTCAATCGTGATAATGGACGATTACGATGAAATGTACAGGAACCGGTTTTTCGTAGAGATTGATGAGCTCTCGGACATTTTCGGGTACATAGATAATAATGGTACATTCAAAATCAACGACAATGGGCGAATTTGTTCAGAAAAATCAACCAAAACTGAAATGATTGCAAAAATGAATGACGTATTAAAGCTCTCGGGTTCTAATTATTGGTATGATACGTCAACTGCGAGAGACAAGCCGCGTCGCAATTCCGACAACTTGTCACACAAAGCCTTTTGTGCAGTTACTGAACTGTATATGAGAAAACTAAATTCAGAGAGAGTAAATAACAAGATTTGGTTTTTGAAACCGGAACAATGGAAGCGCTTGTCTCATTTTATACCGGCGAAGAATACTTAAGGTGTTCATCCTTTCTATAACATCATAAAAAAAATATTCTTTAATATATAAGAGATAGTATGAGTAATCAACCGTACATCGAGTCGCTTTTGTCGAAAAAAGTTGTATTGCAAATCACAGATATAGGTAAAAATGTGAAGGATAATTTGGGGAAAAAGATTCGAAACTTGGTTGAGGGGAAATGCATCCCAGAGGGATTCATCAAACCCAAGTCGGTAGAGATTGTGTCGTATTCGATTGGACTGATTAAGGATGATCATGTAGAGTTTCAAATAATTTATAAATGCTTGGTGTGTAATCCTGTCGTGGACATGGAGGTGGATTGCGTCATTTACAATATTACAAAAGCGGGGATTCATGCACATGTGGTCGATGATGCGGATAATACCCCAATTACAATTTTCGTTGCAAGAGATTACCATCAGACGAGCCCTGAGTTTGAAAAAGTGGTTGAAAATGACAATATTAAGGTAAAAATAATAGGAGTTCGATTTGAATTAAACGATCCGAGTATAACTGCAATTGCATCATTTTAGGAAGTTTTTGTTTTTTAACTTAATTTTGAACGCGCGGTTGAAAATGAAGTTTTTGAAAATATTTAAATGTATATAAAAAAAAAAGATGGAAATCGTCGTAGCTATTGTAATTCTAACAACTGTGCTTTATATTTTAGTAAAGATCATCGAAATGAAGTATGTTCATAAAGAAATGCGACCAATGAAAGAGTTGATTAGAGACGCAATGATTGTTGGCGTTTCTGTGTGTGTATCGACATTTACAGTGGTTTCGATGAATAGTTCGATGAATGGATTTTTTAATGCCATGACCGATACTAATACTTTGCCGATTGTGGCGCCGGTTTTTACGGATAATCCGGACTTTTAGGGTTGTTGATTTATCTTGATTCTCTCTCTCTCTCTATAAAAAGTAGAACAAAAAAACGCCAACTTATATATGATTATAATTTTGCCCTTTATTTTAATCATACAACATTATTTTTTTTTGCATCATAGAACCTTGAAAAAATCGTAAACTTGTTAAATTGTACATTCAACAAGTTTACGAATTATCTCTCATTATCTCAATTACTTACAAAAAAAAAAGTAAATTAGAGTGCACTTATAGTTGAAGCATTTACCAACTTTATGAGGAGGGGTGCCTTGACAATGCGGTTGATATTTGTCGTTGTTGCTATTGTCTCTTGACTGAAGTTGGACGAATTGTAGTTGGTCGTTTGTAATAATGTATTTTGTGGTCCAACATTGTTAAGAGGCGTAAGAGCTTCGGTGTCAATGTTAAGATTGAGTTTAACAGTTGTTCCTGCATTTACCCAGATTAAATCGCCGGCTACGAAACCATCAGCAATGCCATAATTCGAGTGGTTGGCTGGATCGGTTGCAGTACCAGAGACGGTCGGATTTCGGTTTCCGAAACAATTTGTGTTGATGGCGTGTCTTAAAGACTTTGTAATATTGGTGACAGTAATGTTTCCCGAAACTTGGTTAAAATATGCACCAGTTTCACTTGTAGAGACATTGGTAAATAGTTGTAACATCGATTGACTATCAAAATGATTGTCTCCATCAATCTTAAATTCAGACGCGGCGGTGAAAAGAGAAGAGAACCCACCATCGAAACCGAAATAAGCTGCAACATAGTTCTTGAAATCAGAATACAAAGTTGAGTATCGACCGACTGAAATGATTTGCTTACTCTTCACCAGCCCATCAGAAAACTCTGAAGAAGATAATGTAATTGAATCAATTGCTTCGTTATTGATCTCGAATTGGTCAGTAATCGAGTTAAACATAGACGACATAACTTGTGTATTGGTGTCGTTTTTGTTTAGACCTAATTTTGAATTGAAGAGAGCAACATCAAACAATACTTGAACCGAGTCAGTAACATCGTACAATTCCACGTCGGTGTCTTCTCTGAGTTTGATATCATCGAATCCGCGTTCCATTACGAACCCGCCTGTAGCATTGAATGTGTAGAGGTTCGATAATAATGGAGTTTCGTCTGAATTTGACGATATAATATTAGCAACATAAATTGAATTTGACGTAAATACGGCAGTAAATGCGATATTTTGACTATTCGTAGGATTCACGGGAGTGAGTGGAATCTGGGTCCCATCAAATGTTGTGCCTATATCTTGAAGACGTAACAAGTAGAGATTTTTGGTTATTCCCTTGTATTGTGGTAGATTTAACACCAACGACACCCTATTATTCGAATTGATTACACTGTTCCCAGTTTCATCATAAAACTTGAAATAGATGGCAGGGCTATTGGGCGCACTTGGTAAATTTACAGAGAGTGTTGATACAGCAACACGTGTGGCTGAGTTCATATTGTTGTCGAGAAAGTTAAATTGAAGACCCGTAACCAATGAATTTGTAACATTGCTGGTAAAAGTGGTTTGACCAGGATTCAAAATATTTACTTTGACGTTCATCGTGGGGGATGATAATACCGCGTTTTGAGTTACTATAGAGATAATTTCATTGTTTGAAGCAGTTTGAATCTGTTGGACATTATCGTTAAATATAGTGAGTTCTTGATTTGAAACGACTGCGAATGGCACAGATATCGACGAACTTACGTAATTTGTCAAATTAGTCGGGGTAAATGATACATAGACGGTATAGTTGCCAGAACTCAGTACAACCGAACTTGTGACCTCTTCGTTGTTAATGAAATATCGCATGGTACCTGCAATGTTAGGAGCGACGATTGCAGTCATAATTGATCCGAAAGTTGTTCCACTTACAATATTGGCGGGACTATAGGTGATTGAGGTGGATTGTTTTGATACGATTAATGGGCGCGTAATTGATATCGACTGCGTGGTGAAATTAATTGGTTTGGTCGGTGTGAAAATCGAGGTAATCGTGTAGGAACCACTGTTTAATTGTGTATTCGCAAACACTTGAATACTATTGATGAAGTAGTTGATGGAACCGTCAAATGTGGCAGATGCTGATAAACTTGACTCGAGCGTTGTGCCATATTGGATTGAAGACAACGTTGGGTATGTCATTGTCAAAACAACTTTGCCGACGTTGACTGTGTGAGTCGCGTACGCAATTGCATAATTGGAATCGGTCGGTACAAAACGCGTGTAAATTGTGTGTGTGCCATAGTCAATCACGTCGGTTGAGGTTGCAACCAGTGAGTAGATGCTATCATAGTAATACTGTATAGTGCCAGGTATTGAGTCGACAACCATGTTGTTCAAGAATGAAGAGTTCGTGGCGCCGTATGTGATACTCGATGTTTGGGTTGCGTACACTAAACTTGTCGGTATCTTCGTAATTGTGAGGGTGGTTGTAACGGTGGCAACATTGTAGTTCTTGGTGGGGGTGAAGCGAGCATATAGGGTATGGGTACCGACCGACATGGCCGTGGCATTTGTGAGCTCGGTTGTAAATGAAGAGTCCAAGAAGATTTGCATCTGGCCGTCTACCGCAACACTCTTTACAGGCTGTACTAAACTGAGTTGGTTGGCGGTTTGGTACGTGTATGCAGGCGCAGATTGGTAAGACAGTGTTAGAGATGCGTTTTCAATGGTAAATGTGAGATCAACGAGCGACGATGCATACGTGGTACTTGTAGGATTGAAGATAACTGTGTATGTGTAAGTTCCTGCATCGAGTATGCTTGCCGGATTGAATGCATAAACATCATCGTAGTATGTATAAGTTCCAGTGATGGAAGGAGAGACACTGATTGTATACAGCTCGTTAAACGTCTTGCCGTAAATTATGGGCGATTGTAACAATGTGGTCGTATTCAAAGTGCTAGGCTGGTCACTTAGCGTGATGGTTACACTTCCAGTTGCGCTGGTGTAACGGGTCGGGTCGGTCGGAGTAAACGCTGCACTGATTGTAAAGACTGATGGCGGTTGTGTGAGAACGCTTGACGAATTGACAACAATTGTCGCGTCGCTCTGGTTCACATAACTAAATACAAATGTGCCGTCGATAATGGCGGAATTAAAATTCGCCACGGTGAAACCCAAGATATTATTGAGATCAGTGCCTGCCAAAATCGAGTTGATGTTGGGGAAGGAAATCACTGGAGTGGCCTTTACAATCGTGATTTGATTTGCAGTAATTGTCGAGGTGTTGACGCTGTTATAAATATTGCCATTAGGGTCGGAGTAGTATGCGTACAAATTGTACTGACCGACGTCTAATGCGGTTTGTGTATCGACCGTTTGACTCATATTGAAGACACTTCTTGTGTATACGATTGATCCGGTTGTTACTGGAGTCCCGTTGTAAGAAACCACTGCGTTCAACTGATTTGCACCGAGTTTTGTACCATAAGACAGTGTTTTGTTTGCACTGGAAATTGTATAAGCGATTGCGGGTGTGTATTTGTTGATGGTGAATATGTATGATTGTGATGTGAAGTTGTATTTGGTTGAACTGAACCCCTGAATGTCGGCGGCTATCTTGTAGGTTTGAGATGCACCGCTGAAAGTGGTATTATATACATACTGAGAAGTAAGAACCTCAGATTCATCGGATGACATGTATTTGTTGACGATTGTTCCGGAAACAGAGTTCTCAAATGTGTCGCCGATATCAGTAAGGATTCCTAAAACTTGATATGTGGATGTGATCGGACTGGACTTGATGAATGCGGCTTTGACTGAAGGGGTCGTAATCATTACGGTGAGCTGTTGCTTATTTACGAGGATTTGTTTTGTTGCGGTGACTGTGTTGTAATAACTCAAATTAGTTGGTGTAAATGTGGCAACGACGGTGTAAATACCGGGTAACAAAATAGACGCAGTTGTTCGATTGTTTGAGAATGTGATTGTACCGGGTATGTTTGTATTGTTGAATTGACTGACTGTGGTTGCCAATACATTGCCTGATAAATTAGTGCCGTATGTGATTGTAGATGACGGGCGCTGATTAAATAATAATGTTGGCGTATACTTGACGCTCATGATATACATAGAGGATGTCGGTAAATACAAATTGCTTGTTGGGGTGAAACTGCAGAAGATTGTGAAGTTGCCGAGAACATCAAATGTAGATGCGGTTGTTAAAATCGCACCACTGCTGTTGTTTTTTCTGAAAACATAGGTACCTGCAACACCAGTGGTTGTTGCATTGATAAACGACGCGAGGGTCGTGTACACTGCGACAGTGGTTACACTGGGGAAGGTGATGGTAGTTGACAAGATTTCCAAGACGGTAAGAGGAGAAGAGGCAGACGAGACAGCATAATTCGTGGATGTCGGTGTGAATTTGGCGTACAATGTGTAATTGCCTTTTGCCAAGATTGTGTTGGAATATACTTGATTCGATAAGAGACTGTCAGTGAAATAAGTCATGGCGCCGTCTATTGCTGGACTCACTGTAGCAATGAAGCAAGCACCACCGATTGGAATGTTGTAGAGAATACTTTCTAATACAGGATATGTAACTGTCGTAGGTGCTTTGTTGACTATCAAAGATGATGACGCCGAAGCTGTAGTGTAATTTGAATTTGACGGAGTGAATGTTGCTACAATTGTGTATGCAGTTGATTTCGCATTCAACACGGTTGTGGGTAACACTTTGACCGAGTTTACGTAATAATTCATCGAACCATCGACAACTGGTGTAAAAGTTGCATTTAATCGGTCAATCAGAGTAGTTCCATACGTGATTGCTGAGAGAGCGCCATAAACAACAGTCATTTGTTTTGGGACGGTTGTCAACTGTTTTGTCGCGGTCGCAGTTGTGTAATTTGTAGCATCAGTCGGGTCAAATTTGCAGAAGATTGTGTACGTTGCGGCATTCAAAATGGTGTTAATCGTTACTTGCTGCCCATATGCGTCGTTCAAAAAGAAAGACAATGTACCTGGAACAGATGAAGTTGTACCGTTGATGAACGCTTCTGTCGTATCTCCGTATTCAACCGTGCTGATGGATGAAAATGTGATGGTAGAAGTCTGTTTAACGACCTGCAATGGTTTTGAATTCGTGGACGGCAAATAATTTGTGCTATCGTTGGGTTCAAATGTAGAATAAATCAGATATGTACTTACGGTCAACACAGAAGAACTGGTTAGTTGTTGTCCGGTTGCATCGGTTATATAGAAATTCAATGACCCTGGAACTGGAGACGATGTGGTTCCACTTATAAATGAAGATAGAGTTGTCGTGTATATTATACTGTTGATCGACGACATGGTAATTGAGGTGGATTGTTTTTGTACAGTGAGTGACTTTGTAGAAGACGAAGATAAATAATTCAATGAATCTGATGGTGCAAATGCACAATAAATTGTATAAGTCCCTGCATTTAATATTGTTGTACTGTTTAAAAGTTGTCCAGATTCGTCATTTATACGGAATTGAAGTGTCCCTGTATCAGAAGACGTAGTTCCGCTAATAAAAGACGCAAGTGTGTTACCATAAGTTAGTGTATTTATAGACGACAATGTAATTGTAGTGGGTTGTTTAGTAACCACGAATGATGTACGCGATGCAGTTGATGATAAATAATTGGTTGGATCTGTTGGGGTAAATGTGCAAAAAATTGCGTAAGATTCAGCATTCAATATTGTAGCCGGGGTTAATAGAGTTCCATTCACATTTGTTAAATTGAACTGGAGAGTGCCAGGAACTGACGCGGTTGTTCCAGAAATGAATGATGCAAGTGTTGTACCATATACAATACTGTTTATGGAAGACAATGTGATCGAAGTTGCTTTCTTTTGTACTTGTAGCGAGGTTGACGATACAACCGTCGCTGTGTAATTGGTTGTGTCGATTGGCGTGAACGATGCGTAAATTGTGTAACTTCCGGCATTGAGCACTGTTGACGATGTAACGACTGTACTGTCTGCAAGATAGAAGAGAAATGTTCCTGCAACCGATGCGGTTGTTTCACTAATGAATGAAGACAATGATGTCTCGTATGTGATTGTAGATATCGATGCAAATGTGATTGTTGGGGTTCTTTTCGAAACGATTAATGACGATGTCGCGAATGTTGACTCATAGTTGGTAGCGTCTGCAGGAGTAAACTGTGCGCGCAATGTGTAAGTTCCTGCATTCAATATTTGCGATCCAATGATTGGATCGTTGAGAAGAAAGTATGCGATCGTACCACCAACACTTGCCGACGCCGTGAAACTCGATTGAAGCGTGGTTCCATATGCGATTGACGGAAGAGTGTCGTAAGTTACTATGGGAGTTGCTTTGTTCACGGTGAGACCAGTGTTTACGGTGTACGATACATAGTTTGCACTCGTGGGGGTGAATTTTGCGTAGATGGTGTAACTTCCAGCATTCAACACAGTTGTGCTGATAACCGATGAAGTCAATGAGGTATCTGTGTAGTAACTCAATGTTCCTTCCACAGATTGGGAGAGCGTCGCGTTCAAACTGCTCGATAAAGTCGTGCCATATGTGATCGCGGACAGTCCGGAATAAGTTACAGTAATTGGTTTTTGAGAAACCAGCACACTGGTTGTTGCAGAAGATGTGCCGTAATTATTACTGGAAGGTGTGAAATCTGATTGAATTGTGTAACTGCCCGCATTTAAAACGGTGTTTACACTGACTTCCACCCTGGAACCGCTGTCAAGATAGTAGTATGCGATCGTTCCTGCGACGGACGGAGTAACGGTGGCATTCAAAATGTTAGACAGTGATGTCTCGTATGTGATGACGGAAGGCGTCGATGGTGCAAATGCCAATGCAGTCGACCGTGTTGACACAGTTACACTTGCGCTCGCAGTGGATGACAAGTAGTTTGCAGTCGATGGTGTGAAAACTGCATACAGTGTATAACTTCCAACATCCAACACGTCATTGCTGTTGGCAACAGTTGCATACAAACTATCGTAGTAGTAAGCGATCGTACCTGGTTTTGCAGAAGTTGCTGACAAACTACTGTTCATAGTGGTTCCATAAACTATGGTCGATGGAATTGTGTAAGAGAGTGTAGTCGATGCAGCAGTGACGGTGAGCGAAGTTGTTGTGGTCGATTGTGAATATTCATCGTCAGTTGGTGTGAATGCCGCGGTAATAACATAGGTTCCGACAACCAACAATGTTGAAGAATTTACAACAGTTCCATTGACGGAATAAACTGTAGTTCCTGGAACTGTTGGAGAAACAGTTGTCTGAAGTATGTTGGCAAGAGTTGTCTCGTATACAATGCTGGATGCAATTGATGGAGAATAAGACAGCGTTGTTGCTAGTGCTGTGACCGATAGGCTCTTGGTCGCAGTGGATGTCTGATAAAACGTAGTGTCGTCCGGAACAAATCTGCAGAAAATTGTGTAGGTTCCGAACTCAAGGACAGTTGAACTCGATAGAGAAGCTCCGCTTGCATTGTTAAGGAAAAACTCAAATGTGCCTGTTATATCGGAAACGGTTGTGCCGTTTATGATCCCTGCCAAAGTTGTCTCGTAAACAAATGATGATATCGTTGGAAATGTGATGGTTGGTGTTATCTTGGCAACTGTCAATGACTTTGTCGAAGTTGAAGAAGAATAGTTGATACTCGCGGGAGTAAATATCGCAGAAATCGAGTAAGAACCTGGGGTCAAGACTTTAGCTGATTTGACTTCGAGACCGTCGATGAAATATTTCATCGACCCACTGATGTTGGGATAAACCGTGGCATTCAAACTCGATGAGAGAGTGGTCGGATAAACAATGTTTGGAAGTGTGTTGTAGATCACTGTTGTTGATAAAGCAGTTACTGTGAGCGACTGCTGACTCGATGACCCGGAATAATTCGAAGTACTTGGCACGAAATCGACATAAATCGTGTATGTTCCGGAATTCAAGACGTAGGTAGAATTCAAAGAGATCTGTGTTGTTCCTACCATGTAGTAGTAGTTGAACGCACCCTGAATGCTTGGTGATACGAAAGCAGTGAAACCGGAACTCAACGTAGTTCCATAGACTATATTTGACAAGGACGGATACGTGATGGTGGTTGCGACTTTTGTTACCGAAAGCGAAGTTGAAGTTGACGAAGACATGTAGTCACTGCTGGTTGGGGTGAAAACCGCGGAAATCGTGTAAGTTCCGAAGTCAAGGACAGTGTCGACATTCACCTCTTGAGTAAGGTTGATGTCTTTATAGTATTTGATGGATCCGGCAACATTTGGTGTAACCGATGTGCTCAAAACTTGAGTTAGCTTGGTTCCAAAACTCACGGAGGAAGGGATCGACGGAGTATATGCGATTGTGGTTCCGTGGGTAGTAACGGTCAGCGACTTTGTTTTGGTTGTTGGTAGATAGTTGTCGGAGTCGGAGGGAACAAATTGGCAAAAAATTGTGTATGTACCGACACTCAAAACTGTAGTGGATGCGAGAGTGGCACCACTCAAATTGTTTATGTGAAAATTGTATATTCCTGTAACGCCGTCGGCCACAGTAGTACCTGTAATGAATGCAGCCAAAGTTGTCTCGTACATAAACGATGATATGTTTGGAAATGTGAGAGATGTCGGTTTGCGCGTCACTGTTAAAGACTCACTTGTTGAGACAGATGAATAATTTGTACTATCGGATGGTGTAAATAATGCATAAATCGTGTATATACCTGCATTGAATACATCAGTTGACAAAATCAAATCAGTGTGTGTGCTATTTCGATAATAAGAGATTGATCCAGCCCAAGCGCATGTTGCATTTAATGACTGCGAAATTGTAGTGCCGTATACAATCGACGATGTGATTGTATACTCGATCTCTGGCACTAACTTGTTTACAGTGAGCGATGTACTTTGACTTGTAGTTGTATAGTTACTACTGCTTGGCGTAAAGAATGCATAAATTGTATATATTCCGGCATTCAACAGAGTTGTCGATAACACTCGGTTCGTCTTGTTGACGTTCAAGTAATAACTAAATGTTCCAGCAACAGATGCAGTTGCATTCAGTGACGAGCTAAGTGTTGTTTCGTAAATAATATTCGGAAGATTCGAATATGTGACGACTGGTGTTGCCTGGGTTACTGTGAGAGGAGTTGATGTTGTCGAAGATGCGTAATCAGCTGTCGATGGCGTGAACAATGCATAAATTGTGTAACTGCCCACATTCAAAATAGTAGCACTGGTTATAGCCACGTTTGCACTCGAACTATTGATGTAGTAGTAGCTGGTTGTGCCAGCGACGTTGGGTGTAACCGTTGTACTCAAAACGTCCGTCAATCCAGTGTTGTAAACAATCGAAGATATGATAGAGGATGAATAGTTGATCGTAGTGGAGAGAGATGTAACAGTGAGGGTAGTAGTACTCTCACTAAACAAGTAATTTGCAGAGTTGGTAGGGGTGAATTTGCAGTAAATCGTATAAGTTCCTCCATTTAGCACAGTTGAACTTGAAAGTGCAGTGCCACTTGCACTATTGATATGAAAAGTAAAGGCGCCTGGAATGTTTCGCGCAGTGGTTCCAGAAATGAAATCATTCAATGTTGTCTCATACACAAATGATGTTATGTTTGGAAATGTGATAGCAGTTGCATATTTGTTGACAGTCAGAGTGGCGCTTGCATTCGATGACTGATAGTTTGAACTGGACGGTGTCAATACTGCGTAAATTGTGTATGCACCTGCATTGAGTACATCGGAAGGCGAAATTAGCTGACTATGTGCGATATCCAAGTAATAATTGGTTGTTCCTTCAACAGCAGTTGTTGCATTTAAACTGTCGGCGATTGCAGTTTCGTATGTGATTGCTGGTAGTGCACTGTAGACGAGATTACTTGGGGCAGGGGTCACTGTGAATGAAGACGATGCAGTTGACGATGAATAGTTTTCCGTACTAGGTGTAAAAACTGCGTACACTGTATACGTTCCTGCATTGATATTACTTGTTGTTACTGGCATTGTGTATTCATTGTCATAATAGTACTCAATTGTTCCGGCAATCGTGCATGACGCATTTAAAACGGACACGTAAGATGTTCCGTAGACGACTGACGACTGGGCTGAGTACGACAGAACAGTTGACTTCTTAGTAACAATTAAGTTTGCAGTTGCGAAAGAGTCTGCAAAATTCGTACTATTCGATGTAAATAAAGCGTAAATCGTGTAGCTGCCATAATCCAACACTGTTGATGCAGTAACAATTTCGTTATTTACGTAGTAGGTGATAATACCTGTTGGCGTTATGCCATTTTGCTCAGCAACTGTCGCGACTAAAACATTTGTCAAATTAGTCTCATACACCATCGATGAAGGGATCGATTGTGAAAATGAGATTGTCGATGCGGTAGCTATCACATTGATGTTGTTGACGCGTGAACTCCCTACATAATTGAACGTGTCGTCCGGCACTAACTCAGTGTATATGGTTTGCATGCCATTGTTTAACACTGAATTGTTGAACAAGTCCACATATGAGAGATTTGAGACATCAGGAATGCCTGCGATTTCGAAATGGTAAACGCTGTGTCCCCGCAAGTAGGTGGAAACATCGGCGGGACTATATGGCTGCTCAGTTCCAACACAACGAATGTTTATGCTTATTGATGCAGTGCTCGTCTTCAGAAAAGATCGATTGATACTATTACTGACATTTGACCTGCCCACCGTTCCTCCAACTGTTGTACTAAGTATTCCGGTGTCAAGCGTGTTTACCAACGCACCATCAGGACTGTTGTAAACAGGGGGGTAAAATGGCAAACCCTTCAAGTATACATTTACAAACTGGTCTTGGTAATTTTGGGCACTATAAGTTGTCCCGGAGTCGGACGTTGGCGCGCCATACCAGGATTGATTGACAAGTTTAATGGTAAACCGATTATAAGAGTTGTAGAAATCGTTCCCGACGATTTGTTGCAGGTTCACATTGTTCCAAGTGAGAGACATACGATTGTCAGCCACTGTACCATACTGGGTAGTAACAGTTTTTTTGTAATAATCGGCTAAATTATTACTGGGGCTAATATCATATGATGACAGTTTGAACGTTCGTGTTTCCATTATATGATATCTAAACATAAATTATTTGCATATTTGAACAAGTATATGTAAAAAAAAATGCCCTACACGACACCTCGGATTTCGAATACAAATTTGAAATGACCATATCCGAACGCGGTTGTGGACGCATATGTGTTGGTATTGGGTATAATTCGATTAATTGTTAGAGTGAGGTTTCCAGTTGGTTTATTGAAACGGTAGGCAACGTTTCGGTTGTTACCTGTCGAGAATGAGTTGAAAGGATTGGCGCCGGTTGCGCTTGAAGGTATTTGGTTTGTTAATGCACCAACGATGATTGACGCACCTGTGTTTGACGGGTTTGTGTGCGAATACGGTTGCGGATCGAAGGTTAGTCCGCTCATTACAAATTCCGTGTTTGCATATTCGATTCTTGTTAAAGCACTTGAGGAAAATCCGTAGGTGGAGTTTCCACACAAATCGCACACAGCGCAATGTAACAATCGGATTGTGAATTTGCTGTATGCATTGTAATATGTTGCCCCGATCATGTTTTCTAAATTAATATTGTTCCAAGTCATAAACTGAAATTGACGACCGATGGTTCCATTGGTGGTGGTGACTGCGTCGAGAGCATAGTCATTTACGTCAATTGAAGGGTTGATGTCGCGGCTGGACAATGTAATAGATCTGGATTCGACTGACATTGATATTTATATATATACACTATAAAGATATCAATAAAATGAAACTTACAATCCGGTAGTAAACGTAACTAAAAGGACACACGATTAAAAGGGAAGGATTAAAAGGGAAGGATTAAAAGGAAACCGTAGGTTTCCTTAAAAGGGAAGGATTAAAAGGGAAGGATTAATAGGGAAGGATTATAAGGAAACCGTAGGTTTCCTTAAAAGGGAAGGATTAAAAGGGAAGGATTAAAAGGGAAGGATTAAAAGGAAACCGTAGGTTTCCTTTAGAGCACGCCAATGATTTCAAACGTGTACACACTATGACCATAGAGTGAAGTACTCGCGGTCGGTTGGTAAAACTGCTCGTCGATATAATTCAACGTGTCAATTTTTAAATTCACATTATTCGACGGTTTAAAAAAGGTATATGTCATATTTTCACTTTCTCCATAATTGATCACGGATGGCGACTGGAGTCCGCCTGAACCAGTATTCGGAAGTTTATTCAGCGAAGCGAATTCAATCATCACTTGTGGAGTCGATGGATTGAACGACAGACCTGATAAATAGAAAACAACACGTCGCATCTGTTCACCTTCAAGAATGGTTGAAGATATTTGGCCGATGGTTGTCATTCCAACGCCGCGGCTAACGCAGCGAATTGTAAACTGGCTATACTTGTTGTAATACTCGTTACCCATGATGTCTCGCAGGTTCACATTTTTCCAAGTTATGCTTCGTCGGTTCTGTGTAACAATTCCACTCGAATTTTCGATTGTTGTATTAAAATAATCATTCGGATTATTGGATGAATATATATCGGTTGATTTTAAAGTCAAATATCTCGCATCTTCAGACATTTCTATATTTATAGAATACCTTTTATTTCAAAATTATATATACTATGACCAAGTATTTCTGCAGATGTTAATGGAACAATAATCTGTTGAGTATTTGTTGACAATATGTTGATTGTAATATTTACGGTATCTTGTGCCGGTTTCGTGAAAGTATATTCGGGAGTAGTAGGATAACGCGATGCGGGAACCCCGTATCCTAAACTAGCGCCAGCCGATGTTGGCATTGAGATAACATTACCACTTGAGATCAGTACTTGACCAAGTGATGGGACAAAGTTTAATCCTGACAAGTATATGTCAAAACAGTAATCATTAAATTTTTTGTAAGAATTCGCTAAAGTAGTTGTTAATAAATTGTTTATGTTACTTTGTAAAATCTTGATACTAAATTTGCTATAACTGTTATAATAAGTGTCCCCCATTAATTGACGCAAATTAATATTGTTCCATGTAACACTATATCGATTATTTGTTATTGTGCCAACAGTGTTCGATATTGTGGTGTTGAAGTAATCTGTTGCGGTTGTAGAATTCGAAATCCATGCCGTGTATAAAACCAAGTTGCGTACTTCTGTCGTCATTATATTATACTATTATACAATTCCAGATATATTTAATCCAAAAAGAAAGTGACCAAATAGTTGCGCACTCGTTGGGGGTTGATATGCTTCATTATTGAAATTCATCTTTATATCAATCCGAAGAGATACTGTGTCTTGCGATGGTTTTATGAAATAATTTACCGGAGTCCTCGCATCTGGAATTCGGGTTATGCCAGAAGCCATTCCAGGAGTTGATGGAAACGACAGAACTCCGCCGTTAAATAAAAGCACGCTGTTTGTTGAGACGCCATTTAAGTAAGGCATCGGGTCAAAATTTAAACCAGACAAATAAAAATGAGAAATCCTTGTCCAATATTGCATAGATATATCTAATGGATCAATTACAGTGGTTGAAAACGGGCAATCTCCATATGATTTCGATTCTACCGAGAATCGATTAAACTTGTTGTAAAAGTCGTTGCCCAATGTTTCTCTTAAATTTATATGCCACGTGAATGAGTATCGGTTGTTTTCAATGATGCCCTTTGCATTTGAGACAACTGTGTTGAAATAATCGTTGGCGTTATTTGATGCTAAAATATCAATCGTTTTTAACATGATGATTCTTGACTCCATGGGTTTTTATACTTTATCAAGACACATTTATTGCGGGGGTAAAGCAAGTTATTGTGGGGTAAAGAAACGAAGCGACCCATTCACGTTTTTGGTGGTTCCTGTGATGAATCCGTTCATCGTGGTGCCGTATGCAATTGACGTGATATTTGGTGTAGTGAGTGTAGACTTCACCTTGGAAACAGTTATTGTGTTGGTTCTTTGTGAAAATGTGTTTCCACTTAAATATATATTGGAGACATCCACGAAATTTGCAAAAAGGTAGTACGTCCCTGAGTTAAGCACCGAGTTCTGAATAACGGTTTGAGACATGTCGGTTGGGCTGAAAGTGTATGTAATTGTCTTATTTGTAAGTTGGGTGTTTGTAAGGGTATCAGTCAATGTTGCAGACAAATGGTTTGAAGACAAAGGTGTGCCGTACGAAATTGTCTTGATGCTGTCGGGGATGTTGAAAGAGAGAAGAGTTGGTCTTTTGTTTATGGTAACTGTATATTTATTCCAAGCTTGTACATACTTATCAGAGTAAAAGTTGTCCAATATGACATAATTGTTGTAATATTTTAGAGTTCCAGAAAATGGGGTTGTAAACATATATGTGTCGGTAACTTTGGGCAAAGAAGTTACATATGAGTAAACAAAACTTGACGTGTTTTCGATATAATATATGTTTGCTTTCGAAAAGGTTATTGAATTTGATGAGGTGTCTTGAAAAATCAAATCATAATTAATAGTTTTTACGAGAGGAGTATCAAGCAAATATCCGGAAAAGGCGCCAATATTTGGATAACATAGTCGTTTTTGGACGACAACCGACTTTGTGTTGCTCGCAATAATAGTGTAATAGCTTGTAGAATCAGCGGGAACGAAAGTTGCTGTAATTGTATACGCTAATGTATCCGGAACTCGTGGAATCAAGTTTGTGGAATTATTGACGACAGTTCCGGACAACATGTATGTCGTAACTCCGGAAATGGGCGTTCCATTAAATGTTGGAGTGTTGGTTACCAAAAGGCCGTTCAAACTATCTCCATATGTGATAGTGGCGGTTGCAGTTGTGAACGAAAGTGTGTCGGCAAATCGGACATATAAGTTAGAATATGTTGCAGCAGAAGTCGCATAATTCGAAATCGTTGGTGTGAAAGATGCATTGATCAGATATTGACCGAGGTTGTTGTACACACTTGAAGTTGTCAAGACATTTGCAGTAACGTCGGTAAAAGTGAAAGTGCCCGAAACTTCAGCGGTTGTGTTTGTGATAAATGAATTAAGGGTTGCGTTATAAGATACGTCAACAATGGTTGGAAATGTGATAGTCGTTGGCTTTTGAGTAACAGTGAGAGAATAGCTGGCGGTAGAAATCGCAAAATTTGATCTCAATGGCAAGAATCTGACATAAACTGTGTATGTACCGACATTTAAATTATTGTAATTAGTAAAGAGATCGGTGTATGTGTTGTTGTAATAAAATGAGATTGCTCCGTCAACGGCTCCTCCGATATCAGTCAAAACACTCGCAATCAGCGCAGTGGTTATTTCAGTTTGATAAACAATTGTCTGGGAACTCACTGTAATCACAGTGGGACGTTGGGTCACGGTTAAAAATGTGGTAACAACCGAGCTCAAATAATTGGTCGTGTTGGTTGGCTGGAAAACCGCATAAATCGTGTAATTGCCATATGGTAAAATGTCGGTGGTTACGACAGTTTGCGTGTATTCAGCATTCTTATAATAGCTGACTGTACCTGCAACTGTGCTTCCCTGCACGATGTCGGCGGTTGCGTTCAAGATACTTGTCAAGTCGGTTCCGTAGACAATGGATGCGGGGGTAGAGACGGAGAAGGTCGCAGAGGTGGGATGCGCTTGGATTGCGATTGTCGTCGACCCTGTGGAAGACAAGTAGTTGTTGTTTTGGGACGTGTACTCGCAATAAATTGTGTACGATCCTGCACTTAGAAGTGTACTGGTGGTTACAACCTGCCCGGATGCATTGTTTAAATAAAAGTTGTAAGTACCGCCCAAAATGTTGGCGACGGTACCGTTCAACAAGGACGCTAGAGCGGTTGATCCGGTTGTTACACCGTAGAGAATCGATGTAATGTTTGGAAAAGTAATGAACGTTGCCGCTTTATTAACAACCAACTGTTTGCTGTCGGAAGAGGATGCATAGTTGGTAGAGGTGGGGGTTAGCCGCGAGTAAATCGTGTGTGTACCTGCATTAAATATCGTCGACTCTGTCACTTGATTATTGAAATTCGCATCAGTGAAATATGAGAATGTTCCGGGCATACTTCCTGAAGAGGTGAGAGTTGGTGTTTGGCCGTAAGTGATGGTGGGTGGAGTGGTAAACAATGTGCTTGTTGGTGCTTTATTTACTTGAAGCGAAGTTGCTTGTGTGTATCCACTGTAGAATGAGTTGGTCGGTACAAAATCCGCATAGATTGTCGAAATGCCTGCATTCAAAACAACTGTGGAGAAAGCTTGCGCTGTTTTTGAGTTGTTTAAATAGTATAAAATGTCGCCGGCGATTCCTGAAATAATGCTTGCGTTCAAAGATGAAACCAATGTTGTGCCGTAGGTGATTGGAAGGGGGGTCGGGAAAATGATGTCTGGGATTCCGGTGATTTGAAACGTGAGAGTGCTGTGTCCCCACAAATAAGTTGTGTCTGACCCGGGATTGTATGGCAAGCCAGTGGCAACTGATCGCATATTGATGCTGATATTCGTGGTTTTCACTTTTGTGAATGACCAAGACAAACTGTTGGTCATGGTAAAGGAAGCAGAAGATGGGTCTAGTGGGATATAACCGGTGTTTAGGACGGCACCACTTGCGATGTTGTTGTATACGGGCGGATAGAATGGCAACCCCTGCAAATACCAATTGATATATGCGTCTTGGTAATGCTGAGCGGTGACCTGGGTGGAAATTTTTGAGGTAGGAGATAGTAACAGATTGTAATTGATCAAGGTAATTTTAAACAAGTTGAATCGGTTATAAAAATCGTCACCCAAGACCTTTGATAAATCAATATTGTTCCAGGTAAGAGACCATCTGTTGTCCGAAACAGTACCGAACGGGGTCGACACCGTTTTGTTGTAATAATCGGCTAAAGTGTCGCTTGCGTTGATATCATATGATGAAAGATTTAAAAGACGTGTTTCCATTATATGATATGTATATATATATAAAGTGTCGATTTATTGAACTCCACAAATTTCAAAAACGAATTTGAAATGTCCATATCCGGGTTTGTTTAAATACTGTTGGGTTGATGGACTATATTTGTGAATCGTTAAAGTTACCCCGTCTGTTGCAGGTTTTGCGAATATATAAGGCTGAGCGGTTTCGACGTTGATTTTTGTTCCTGAAGTGGTTGTCGACAAGTTGACAACCGACGGTAGTTTCAAGAGTTTTCCTGTGTAAATTGAGACGTTTGTGATTGTGTTGATATTTTTTAAATTGTAGGGGCTCGAGTTGTAATTCTTAAATGGTAGTCCTTCCAATTTAAATTCAATCGGAGAATCCGTATGACTGCCAATAATGGAGTCATCCAAATAGGTTAGCTCGCCTACCAAACACTGTATGAGTTTCATTGAGAATGCGTTGTATTTGTTAAAGTATGAATCGCCGAGAAGAGTTCGCAAGTTTATATTTTGCCAAGTCATGTAATTAAAATATGCTCCAATGGTTCCTACCGAAGTTGTTACATCGGCAACAGTGTAATCGGTAGATAATATTGAATTGTTAATATCGTAAGTGTTTAAACATATATTTCGGGTTTCAACTGACATATTATACTATAATAATATTTTATAATATTTCCTAAATTGCTTTGCGCTGTTTTGCTGCTTCGCTTAAACACCATAAATCTCGAACAAGTAGTCGGAGTGACCGTACAATAAGTTGCTTGTTGCAGGCTGGTAATACTGATTTGAGGTTAAGACGTCGATTGTGATATTCACAATGTCAGATGTCGGTTTTGTGAACATATATGTTGTCGACGATGACTGTGCTACAGCCGGTCTAAATCCAGCGGTTGTTGTTGGTAAATTAACAACGATCGTTGTCAACAACGCTTGACTTTGTCCAGAAGTGAACGAGAGACCAGAGAGATAAACATTTTTCGTGGGATTGTAATATGCGTCTGTCAAAAGCCCCTGGGTAGTTTGGCCGATCGAAACTTGCAACAGTTTAATCTCGAAATGGCTAAATCGGTTGTAAAACTCGTTGCCCATCAAGGTTCGTAAATTAATATCTGTCCATGTTGTACTCTGTCTGTTTTGTGCAACAGATCCGGTCGATGATGTAACTGTAGTATTGAAATAACTTGTAGGGTTGTTTGAAAAGCTAATGTCGGTGGTTTTTAAAATTAAATTTCTGCTCTCTACAAATGACATAAATCTATAATATATACTATATATGAAGTTTAGTTTATTCCGACGATTTCAAACATGAATATAGAGGGTCCAATCACGTCGTTGATACTACTTACAATTCGCGGTTGCTGCGTGTTTAATACGATTCGGTCAATCTTGATATTGACAGTGTCTGTGCCAACCGGTTTACTAAAATAGTAAATCGGGGTTTGGTACATTTTTGTGGGAACGGGTGTTGTAAACCCTGAGCCTGTGCTATCAGTTGGTAAGACCGGATCAACCATTGTTTGAATCAATACGTTATTCACGTTCGGATCAAAATTGAGACCAGATATGTGGTACTGTATCATCGTGTTGTCATAGATGCTTGAGTTTAATTCTGGTTCATTTGTATTATAAGTTGTGGCTAAAAAGGTGTTTTTGATCTCGATGGTTTTGATTGAAAACTTTGTGTACTTGTTGTAATATGTGTCGCCCATGGAGTGTCTTAAATTTACATTGTACCATGTGTATGACTCATTGTTGTTTTCGATCTTGCCTATCGAGGTGTCAATAACTAATTCAAAGTAATCGTTCGCATTCGTTGAAGAACTTATCCATGATGTTTTTAATTTTAAATTTCGTGTTTCTCTCTCCATTTTTATACTATGATCTCATACTTTAATTAAGGAAATATTTTTGTTTTCAGCGTCGTTTACGCCTTATACTCCAAAAATAACAAAATGAAGCTTTTTACAGGAAACATTGGTTTCCTTTAAAGGACGCCATGAATTTCAAACACGAACGAGAAATGCCCGAAAGATATTGCAGCCGCAGATGGTGCAAAATACTCATTGTCATACAAATTAGGCAAGTCGATCTTTATCGGCACTGTGTCTGCACTTTTACTAAATGTATACGTGCTGTTGCAACCGTCTCGGACATTATAATAACCGCCTGAAGGGAATTTGCGCGAAAGCATGCACACGGTCGCTTGGTTAACCGCAACACCTCTCTCATAAAGAGGCGGGTCGAATTGCACACCCGATAATTTGCATTCATTATACACTTCATAATATAGTGACAACATTTCTGATCCTGCATAATCATTCACGAATTCCTTCAATTTAATCGAGAATCTGCTGTACCTGTTATAGAATTCGTCACCCATGATATTTCGTATATTTGCGTACCATGTGTATGTGTACCGATTATTTTCAACGATGCCGTTTGCATTGGAGACAATGACGTTGTAATAGTCGATCGCATCATTCGACGCCAAAATATCTCGCGTGTTTAATATCAATTTACGACTTTCAATGGAAACATTGCTTACCAAGAGTGATACGCTCTTTGTGGTTGAATTACATGTTGTAATATCATTGGGTGTAAAAACTGCAACCAACGTCCATACACCGGGCGTTAGAACCGTGTAAGTTGTGACTTCGTTGTTCAAATTCGCATCCGTGTAATATCGAATCGTTCCTGGAATATTCGGGATAATCGATGCGTTCAATTTGTTTGTGAGATCCGTTCCAAACGTGACTGGTGTCACTTGTGGGTAATACATAACGGGTGTTATTATCTGCACGGCATTAACTGTGAGTGATCGTGAGGTAGTTATCTGCGAGTACGACAATATGTCTGTTGGAGTCAATGTTGCATAAATCGTATAAGTGCCCGCGCTCAAAGCGGTGAGGGTGTTCACAGGAATCGTTTGGTTCGCGTCCAAATAATAGTCGATTTTACCCGGTATATTTGTCGTTGCGGTCAATCTCGATTCAAGCAAAGTTCCATAGTCGATCGGCGACAGTGTGGGATATACGAGAGATGGCGTGATTCTATTTACCGATAAGTCTGCATTTGCAAAGGCTTGTGTATAGTTGACTTGATCAGATGGTGTGAAAACTGTGTAAATTGAGTATAATTTCGGTGTTAAAATACTGTTACTGAATACTTGTGCACTGTAACTTTCGTCGGTGTAATACCTGAATGACCCAGGGACGTTCGATGATGCTACCAATACGAAATACAAGTCCGTACCATATACGATCGGTGAAGGTGCTGGAAGAGTTACAGAGGGCGTTGCGCGATTCACTTGGCCAAATATTACATTATCGATTCCAATGAAGCCGTTGGTTTGGGTTGTACCTTCGAATGAAAGCGTGTTTGTTCCGGTCACGGTGTTGAGATATGGGTAGATGCATTTTTGCCAAGTGCCTCCAGCCGTGCTGCAGTAATTAATTGTGCACACGGATATACCATTCAATTTCACAGTTAGCGGGTTCGACGATGCGTCACCGCAAACGTAGAACGACAAATAATTGAGATTACTGGCTGAATATGTGAAACCTTGAGTTATTTTTCCGGTTTTCTCAATCGCGACGCACTGGTTGCCGCTTGGATAGGGGAGAGGAATTGATGTGTACGAACTGTAATTATTCAATACCCATACGGTGTTTTGTTTTGACCAGTTGCTCAGCGCAACATTCGAGATGCTGTTGGCAGTTTTGATTTCACTTTCAAAAGAACCGTTGAAAATTTGGGACTCGATCTTTGAAAACTTCAAGTACTGGGGATTTGGAATTGTTGGAACGATGGACATCTTTTGGAAAAACCAAGAAGGTGAACCAACTCCACCAATTTGTAAATTATATGTTGTCGTTGTTGACACAGTAAACGTTGTCGAATAGTAGCGCCAGTTAGTTGTGGATTGTAAATCGCTGGTAAAGACAGAAATCTTTTTATTATCAATTTTAATTTCGAAATACGAGTTAGTTAATTGTAAAGTACCGCGTGCAACGTAACAAGAGAAAGTATATGTGCCTGCGTTCAAAAAAACCGGTTGATAGATCTGCCCACTACGCAAGTGTGCACATTTTGGACCATTCGGGAATGGGTATGTAACTAAGGAAGACACTGACGCATCGTTAACAAAGCGTGTATAAATACTTGTGGTACGAGTAAAAAATCTCCACCCGGGAATGTTTGTTGCGGTTAGTAAAGGTTGAGTTGATGTCCATGTCCCTGGAGGATAAGTCGCAGGGACATATTCGAAATTGCCATTGACCAACAGATTTGTTGTATCTGTAACAGGAATATTGAAGTAGTTATTGGGCGCGTCGTTGTCTTCAACAGTTACACTGTATGTCGCAGAAGTGGTTTCATAAGTGGCAGTGTCATCCGGCGTAAATGTGCAAAAAATGGTAAATTTACCAATGACATTGTATACGCTGCTTGTGGTAAGAATATCGCCCGAACTGTTTGTAAATACAAACGTGCCTGCAGTATTCGGGGCAACCGTAGTGTAATTGATGAATGCTGCCAAAGTGTCGTTGTATACCACATTGATAACCTTGGGGAACACGATGGCTGGATTGGGATCGACTATTGTAACGGTCGCAGATGCAAACGAGTTCAGATAAATGTAAATGTCCAGCGGAGTTGCTACCACGTATATAGAGTACGTGCCTACGGGTAGGGTGGAATCTGCGTAAATCTGATTTGTGTAAGCGGCGTCCAAATAATATCGGAAAGTTGCGGGGATGTTGCATGTCGCGTTTAACAAAGGTGCCAATGGTGCGCCATATTTTAATGTTGCTGGTGGCGCGTAAGAGGTTGTAGTGGGCGACATGTTCATCGAGCCGAAAATCACATTGTCGATCATTGTTAATTTGACCGCGTCGGTGCCTTCAATAGAAAGGGTATTCGGACCTGCGACGGTTGCAATGTTTGTGTAAATATATTTTGACCAAACTCCAAAAAGAATTTGTGCAGATGTTGAAGTTTGAGTACTTGCCATTGCTATTTGGGTATTATTCAT
>Ga0315909_10001423_pt1 | contig 32405 bp, 44 predicted proteins | sample LakEriMetagenome_11_FD_203527 | JGI IMG/M metagenome (GOLD analysis project Ga0315909, IMG submission 203527) | Freshwater fungal communities from buoy surface, Lake Erie, Ohio, United States - Buoy 2 MA125 | ecosystem: Environmental > Aquatic > Freshwater > Lake | place: USA: Lake Erie, Ohio... | reverse complement strand
ACCCGCGCGCCGTCGATCTCGTGCCTGCGCCGGGCGAGAGTATGGATCAGCTTGAGGCGCGCCTGCGGTCCAGCGGCCTGAACATGACTGAGCTTCTGAACGAGGGCGACCACATTCACGTCGCCGTCGACGGGCGTCCGCGCGAGCAGGGGGGTCCGGGGCAACAGCCCGGCTACCGCGTCGAGTCGTCCGCAGACCTCGCGCCCGGCGAGGCGCAGCGGCTGCTGGCGAGCGGCGAGTACCAGATCGACCCGAACGATCCGTCCAAGATTTTCCGCGTGGTCGGCTATGACAATGCCCCCGCGCCGCCCACGCCTCTCGACAGCGCCTATGCGGAGCGTCAGGCCGCGCGCGAGTCGCTGGCGCTGGATCAGGAGGAGGCCCAGATCATTCAGGCCGCGATGGTTCCGCAGGCCGTGCTGGACGGTGCGGGCGCCGTGGCCGGCGACGTGGCCAAGGGTGTCGGGCTGGAGATGGGCGGTGCCGTCCTGTCGGGCGTCAAGCGCGGCTTCAACGCCACGATGGACCTGATCGACGAGACCGGCGACTGGATCGAGCAGTATGTCCCTGGCACGGTCATGTGGGAGGGCTTTGACGGCGACGCCTCGACCCCCATGAGCATCCGCCTGACCACGCAGAACGAAGCCGAGCGCCGCATGACCGAGGCGCGTGGCGGCGATCAGCCAAACTGGCTGCAACGCCTTGGCATGGCGCAGCTCCGCGCACCTGTAAGCGAGGCCGAGCGTCCTGAGTCTGTCACTGGCCGCCTGATCGAGGGCGTGTCCCAGTTCGCGTCCGGCTGGGTCGGCGGCGGCAAGCTGCTGCAGGGCTGGAAGACCGCAGGCAACGCAGGCCGCATCGGCAAGGCGATGGCGCAGGGCGCGCTGGCCGACTTCACCGCGTTCGACGGGCAAGAGGAGCGGCTGTCCAACCTGCTGGCCGAGCATGCCCCCGAGGCTCTGGCACCGGCGCTCAACTGGCTGGCCGCCGATCCAAACGACGGCGAGGTCGAGGGCCGGTTCAAGAACGTGATCGAGGGCACGATCCTTGGTGGCGTGACCGATGTCATCGGCGTCGGCATCCGTCGTCTGCGCGCCGCGCGCGAGGTGAGGTCGGCGGCGAGGGACGCGGCCAAGGCCGAGGGCCTGCAGGTCGATTCGACGCTGGCGATGGACGAGGCTGCCGCGCGCGGTGTCGAGGTCCAGGCTGCCGTGCGTGAGGCGCTGGGCAATCCCGAGGGGCCGCGGTTTACCGTCCGCAAATTTGGGGCTCTTGCAGAGGATGCCGACGCCCCCGTCATCACTCCGTTCCAAGCCAAAGTCGACGCCGCTGATGCGCCCATCACCGCCGCCGACGTCCGCGCCAGCACCGACAACGTCTTCGACATCAACCTCGCGCGCATCAACACGCCCGAGGACGTGCAGGCGGTCATCGTCGGCATGGCTGACAAGATGCGCGACAACGTCGACCTGGCTCGCCGTGGCCGCATCTCGCAGGAAGCCACCCGCGAGGCCGCAAACGGCATCGACTGGGTCGACAGCATGGGTGCGCGCCGCGTTGGGCAGGCGATGAACGCGGAGGAGATCACCGCCTACCGACTGGCGCTGAACTCGTCGGCAACGAAACTGGACGAGCTGTCGAGCGCGCTGCTGGACACCACGACCAAGCGCAGCGCGAACGAGGATCTGGCCTTGCAGTTTGCGCTCCGCCGGGCAGCCGCCACGCACGCGGCAATCCAGAACGAGTTTTTCGGCGCTCGCGCTGAGGCCGGTCGTGCGCTCAACGCCTTCAAGATTCCTGCCGACGCGCCGGCGACGTACCTGCGCCAGATCGACAGCCTGCTCGCGGACATGGGCGGGCAGGGGACTGCAAAGGATCTCGCACGGTATATCCGCGAGGCCAAAGCCAATGGCGACGTCGCGCTCAACCAAATGGTCCGGGGCGGTTGGATGGCACGCAGCCGCGACATCATCAAGCTGGTGTTCACAAACAGCGTGCTGTCGGGGCTGGGGACGCCGATTATCAACGCGGTCGGCACACCTATTGCCATGCTCTATCATGTCGCGGCCCGCGCTTTGTCACCGCGTCTTGCGGGCGCGTTCGGCGGCACGGCTGAGACGCAGATCGGCGAGGCGTCGGCTCTTCTGGCGGGCTATATTCAAGCCACGCGCGACGTCTTCAAGCTCAATCCGATGGAGGCCGCACGGCGTATCGGCGCGGACAATGCGCTCGAACTGCGTAGCAAGGGCTTGTTCCGCGGCATGGCGCCGGGGATCGACGACGCTGGTGACGCGATGGGGCTCTCGCTCCGGTCCGAGCGTGAGGAGGCCGGCGCTATGGCCGGGGCCGCCCGTCCGCTCGGCGCGGCCGCATGGCGCGTTGCTGAGGACACCCCGCTGGGTCGCTTTCTCGACATCATGCAGATGATCGTGGAGGCGCCGTCCAACATCACCGGCGTGACCGACGACTTCTGGAAAGTGGTCAGCGCGCGCGGCGAGCTGCACGCCCAGGCGCTGCGCATGTCGGCGCGCGAGGGGCTGCAAGGCGAGGCCGCGCGTGCGCGCATGGCTGACCTGATCGAAAACCCCACCGACGACATGATGGTGGGCGCCGAGAAGGCGATGCACGAGCTGACCTTTACCCGGTCGGACGGGCAGGCCGAGAAACTGCTGCAGAAACTGCGCCGGATGGCAGACGACAACACCGGCCCTGTACCGCTCGCGACCTTCAATGTGCCGTTCCTGCGCACGCCCATGAACCTTATGTCGCTGGCGGCGCGCTCGTCGCCCCTGGCACCGTTCTCTGCCCGCTTCCGTGCCTCCATGCGGGCGGGCGGCGCTGAGGCTGAGACCGCCAAGGCTCAAGCCGCGATCGGCACGGCGTTGTGGTCGGTGTGGATGGGCATGGCTATGGACGGGCAGATTACCGGCTCGGGCCCGTCCAATACCGAGCAGCGCGCGGCCATGATGCGTGAGGACGAGTACGGCAATCCGATGTGGCAGCCCTACAGCGTCAAGCAGGGCGGCCGCTGGTACTCGTATGAGCGCATGGACCCGGTCGGCTCCAACCTGTCCCTGATCGGCGATTTCGCCGAGCTTCTGAACAACGACGATTGGGACGGGGCCAACATGCAGGAGGGCACCGAGATCGCGGCGAACGCCGTGCTGGCGCTGGGTCAGGCGTATTTCGACAAGTCCATGCTGCAGGGTGCCATCGAGTTCACGTCGGCCATGACCTCCAACGACGTCAGCAAGGGTGAACGCTTCCTGATGGGGCGCGCCTCGGCGCTTGTCCCTGCAAGCGGCGCCTCGCGCATGTTCCGGCGCGGCCAAGACCCCTACATGCGCGAGACGCACAACGCCCTAGACGCCCTGCGCAACACAGTGCCGCTGCTGTCCGACGACTTGCCCCTGCAGCGCGACCTGTGGGGCAGGCCCCGCACCTACCAGACCGGCCTGGGCACGGTTTACGACGCGATCATGCCTGTGCAAACGCGGGCAGAGGGCGGCTCGGCGATTGACCTTGAGATCCTGAACAACGGCGTCGGGGTCGCCATGCCTGCACGGTCGCTCAGTTATGCCGGCGAGACGGTGTCGCTCAAGAACCGCCCGGACATCTACAGCGAGTTCCTGCGCCTGTCGGGCGAACCTGCGTTTGAGCACCTGAACGCTGTTGCTGAGGGGCGGCACCCGGACAGTGAGTTCTACTATTCACTGGACGACGGGCCGTCGGGCGGCAAGGCCCAATACATCAAGGACGTCATGAGCGCCTATCGCGACGAAGCGCGGGCCGCCGTGAGCGAGATGTTCGCCAGCGACCTGCAGGTTATGGCGGCCGACAAGGTGCGGCGGCGCGAGGAGGCACGTTCGGCGGAGTAACCGTCGTGCGTTGAGCCTCACACCACCACCCGCAATCTGGTCTTATGGCCAGACTGACGATCCCCGACGAACAGACGTTCGCGACGTTCACTGTCGTCACGTCGACCACCGTATTCCCGATCACGTTCAGCCTGTTCGCCAAGGCGGACCTGACCGTGCTCGTCGACGACGTCGCGCTGAACCAGTCGGCCTTCACCTTCACGGGCACGCTGCTTGAGGGTGGCGGCTACGACGGCGGCACGGTCACGCTGAACACGGCCGTCGACGATGTCACCGTGCGGATCGAGCGCAACGTCGCCCCAGCCCGCACGAGCAACTTCGCGCCGGCGAGCAGCGTGCCCGTTCAATCCGTCGACCAGGCGCTGAACCGGCAAATGGCAATCAGCCAGGATCATGTTCGCCGGATCGGTGAGGTGGAGACCACGCTGGACGGCTTTGAGGATGATGTGGCCGCCGCTGAGGCTGCCGCCGCAACCATCACCGCAAATCTGGCGTCCGCCCTGGCGGCGAAGGTCGCGGCTGAACTGGCCGAAACCAACGCCGAGACGGCCGAGGCCAACGCGGAGGCCGCGGCTGTTCTGACCGCCGCCGACCGTGTCCAGACCGGCCTGGACCGTGTCGCGACTGCGGCCGACGTGGTTCTGGCTGAGGCGGATCGTGTCGCGACCGCTGCCGATCGCGTGCAGACTGGGCTGGACGCGGTCGCCACTGCTGCGGATCGCGTCCAGACCGGACTCGACGCCGACGCTACTGCTGCTGACGCCGTAGCCACCGCTGCTGACGCCGTCGCCACCGCCGCAGACCGCGTGCAGACTGGGCTGGACCGCGCGCAAACCGGCGCGGATGTGGTCTCGGCTGCCGCTGTTCTGGCCTCTGCCGCGCTGAAGGCAAACAACCTCTCCGACCTTGCCTCGCCTCCGGCTGCGCGAACGAATCTCGGTGTTCCAGTTTACGGAACGCTTGCCCTAGCCCAAGCCGCGACCGTGCTTGCGGAGGTCAAGTCCCTGCGGCTGCACTGTCGCACGACGGCAGGCTATGGCGGCGGCGACTACACCAGAATGTCGCTGGCGACCATCACGTCTGCGGGCTATCCCGCCGCCGCCTATTTCCGCACGACTGACCGCATCATGCCGGATGGGTCAACGGACGCCACCAACGGCGGCTATTGGCTGAACCTGTCGGACACCCTCGATTTCTTCCAGTTCGGGGCTATCGGGGACGCCACGGTCACCAATGACAGCGCGGCGATTATCGCGGCGATCCTCCACGCCAAGCTGACGGGGCGGATGCTCCGCCCTGTCGGAACCTTCCGCGTTCAGGAAAAAATCGTCATCAACTGTGACGGTTTCGACGGGACGCTCTGCACCCTGAATGTGTATTCGACCCCCGCCATCGCCTGTGAAATCTCGACCGGCGATGCGGCGAACCCCATCACCATTTTCTCGCAATCAGTCGGCAGGCACATCGTTACGCCCGTCCTGATTAACATGACGAAGCCCGGCACGGGCTGGGCGTCTCAGGGGATCGGCCTGCGTTTGGTCAACTGCCAGAACGTCGAGGTCAAGCTCAACGTCATCACCAACTTTGCGATTGGCGTTCAGCTTACGTCCTACACGCAATCGTGTCTGCACAATAAGCTGTTCGTCTCGATGCTTCTGAACAACAAGGTCAATGTTCAGGTGTTGGTGGGTGATGCTGGCGGCTCAACCAACAGCAACATCTTTTTCGGCGGTCACTTCGTCCACTACTCAGATGAAGGCACGGCGGTTTCAGGTGTTCGCCACGTTGAAATCGTACCCCACGCGACGTTCAGTCAGGTCAACCACACAAGCTTCCACGGATGCTCGCTGGAAGGCACGGCGGAAGATTACCACGTCTATGACGGCGGGCAGTCGAACAACTATATCGACTGTCGTTGGGAGACGAACAACGGGCCGCGCTTCCGTCAGGGACAATCCTCGCCAGCGCAGACCGGACAGGGCGGAAACCATACGATTGTTTATGGCTACGGCGTTGACGAAAACAGCTATCTGACCGTCACCAATGACACTGACGCGACGACCCGGATAACCATTCTCGGCCCCGGCCTGGGACGGCGTTCGTCCAGCGGCCCGATTGATCTGCAAACGTCGGTCGGTTCCGGCGAGCCGGTTTATCGGGGTTTCGCGTCTGCGGACAACCTCAACACCATCGACAGGGACGACCGTTGGTCGTGGCACCTGTCGAACACCGGCCTGTCCGGCAAACAAACCGCCGATGTTTACGCGCGAGCCACATACGACTTCGTCAACGGCGGTTTGTTGTTCGGCAACGGCACGGCGGCTCCGGCGGCGGGCATCCGGGCGTTCGGCTCCAGCAGCGCAGAGATCGTCGGCCACACCTATTGGGATCAGCAAGCCCTCAACGCGGGCAACGTCAGCGGCTACGGAACCCTGTCCTATATGGACGACGACAAGTGGAAAACCGTCCTGTCGGGCGGGACCATGAAGACGTTTGTCATATCCAGCGAGAGCGGCTGGACGGCGGGAACCGGCACGGCGAACAAGGGGTCGTTTGCGACCTACGCCGGGCAAAACGTCAGCGCCGCGTATGTCGAGGCCGAAGCGCAGGCCACCGATGACGCGGTGAAGGCCAACAGTCAGCGCATCAAGGCAATCGAAGATGCCCTGCGCGCCTGCTTCCTGATTAACTGACCCTTAAAAGCGAGTGGCCCGCTAATGACGACCAAAATCCGTCCAACCGCCATGCTAAGTGTTTGATTCATAACACGCGAACATTTCAGAAACAGTTGGACGGACCTCAACGATTTCAACGGTGACAATCTGGTTTGGGACCAGAGGGTCGGAGGTTCGAATCCTCTCACTCCGACCAATCACAGCAAGGGTTTGCGGGGTTTGGGAAGGGTGGGCGTCCAACTTTGAAATGGGCAGGCGTCCAACTTTTGTTTACGGAAGGTTCACGCCGAGACGATTCCCCGCTTGACCTGAGCCGCCCTCGCCACCGCCGTATCGCGGGGCAAATACACGCTCAGGATCGAGTTCACGCTCGTCAGCGCATGGCCCGTGATCGCCGCGATCTCAGGCACGGTGCACCCGGCGCGCGCCAACTGCACGATGCAGGAATGCCGGAGCTGCTTCAGGATCAGCGGCCGGCCGCCAGCCTTGACCGCGGCGACGCGCACCCAGGCGAAGGTCTTGGACAGCCGGTTCTCGGTGTAGGCCTTGCCGGTGCGGTCGTTGCGGAACAGGAACAGGTGACCGTCACCAGTCTCGGCCAGCATCGCCCGCAGGCCCATCGAGACCTCGATCGACACCGGCTCGTCGGTCTTGGACTGCCGGAACGAGAAGACGCCGCGCTCAGCATCGTACTCGGCGCCCGGACGGAACGCGCGCACGTCGGTCAGGCGCTGGCCGATCTCCCATTCCAGCAGGATGATGAGGGCGATCGAGGGCACGCCCGTATCGCGCGCGGCCTTCACATAGCAGTCGACGTCCTTCTGCTCCCAGATCGTCGCCTTGGTCTTCGGCACCTTGATGCGGATGCCGCGCGCCGGGTTATCCGTGCGCCAGCCCTTGTTGATCGCCTGCTCAAGCACGAGGCGCAGGACCGCGGCGGTGTGCTTCTTGGCGGTGTGCCGGGCGACACGCGCCGTGCCGTCCGGCTCTGTGCCCGCGTCAAAACTGGACAGGAACTGCAGGATGGCGGAGCGGGGCAGGGCGGTCGGGTCCGGGTGACCGCACGATTTCGACCATGCCAGGATCTTCTTGAAGCCGGTCTCATATCCGACGCGCGTCTTCTCCGACAGCGCCGCCCACTCAGGAGACCGCTGCAGGGCGTCCACGAGCGTCGACAGGCTGCGCTCAGGCGGTCGGACAGTGTCGCCGGTCTTTGCCTGCATGAGGGCACCGTACAGGGCCTCAGCGTCTTTCTTGATGGCAGCGACCTCAGCCGCGTCCAGCGTGCCGCGCCGTTCAGCCGTGCGAGGCAGCGGTATGGCCGGAGACCAGCCGGAGGGGCGCAGACGTGCCGGCACCTGAAAGTACGCCCGGCTCGTGCCGTCGGCGCGCTTCTTGAGGACGACGTATCTGCCCAGCGAGAGCGTCACGGTAGGCATCGGGCTTGAATGTCCATGCATCGGCGGGGTCGGGGGTTTCATCCTGCGCCATCCCTAGAGCTTTGAGAACCGCGTCTCGGTCATAGATCCCGCCCCGGCCGCCGCGGTCGATCGGCATGGGCATGACGCCCGCGCGTTGGCGCGAGCGGAGTGTGGACCGGCTGTAGCCGGCGAGGGCGAGCACCTGGGGCAGGTGAAGGCGAGGCGGGAGGCTCATCCGTCCCCCCTTGTGCGGGCGTCGGTTTGAGTTTTGCCGGAAAGCCTAAGCGTGGCTGTGTCTTCTCCTGTAAGGATACCCTCTAAAAGCGACCTTGCATCGCCCCCGATATCGGAAACGACGTGTCGCAGAATGTCAGAGTGGGTGTGCTCTCCCGTAATGACTACTGCCCCATCTTCGTCAACGGTGTAGGCCTCGCCTTGTTTGAGGACGAGAAGCGGGGTGATAACCTCGCCCATCAGCCTTCTCCTGTAAGGGCGGCTCGGATGCGGTTGGCCACATCAACCGCGTCGAACTCGTTGGCTGGCGTGTCGCGGATACAGCGCAGAAGCTCCCGCAGTCTCTCCATCTCAGCGGCTTGGCGTTCAAGGGTGTGCTTCGACAAGGTGATGGTTTCCCGGTCGCGGGGGCTGCTTTGCCATTCGTGCAGGATGTCCAGCTTCTTGCACAGACCGGCTATGTCAGGGGTGGTCATTGTTTTGCGCTCCAAAGTTTTAGGCCAAAGAACATCAGTGCCGCCGCGAAAATCAGGCTGTAAGTAATGCCTTCGGGGGAGTGAACCCACGCGCTCACGCAGGCGAACACGACAAAAACGCAAGACGCTGCGACCAGCAGTGCGGCTATCGCGCCCGTAAGTTTGTCTCCCATCACTCCCCCCCTGTATCGGTAGGGCGAAGGACTGCGAGGATGGCGTCGGCCAGCCAAAGCCAATACGAGCCGTCATCATCGCCGGGCCATTTTGGCGAAGCCGAGACGGCAGACCAATGCCGCTCAAACAGCGCCTTCGCAATCTCCTCCCTGCTCACCCCTACCGGAACGACAGGGGATGCGTAGAGGGTAGCGCCCCACATCGTCAGGATGTCGAGACACCGGCCAGAGCCGCCCGTAGCGTAGCCGTTGAGGTTGTCTAGAAACTCCGACCCGAACGGGGCACCATCTAAATCAACGAGCATCAGGCGTTTTCCCTCCCCCTCTGGTGCAGGGGTGCGGGCCTTGATCAGTGCTAAAATCTGCGGCGCGGCTTCGGCTAGGCTTTCGATGGCGTTGCAGTAGGACGTGTCTGTTTCAGCGTCGATGACGGCTTGGAGCAGGGCTTCCAGTTTCTCGCTCATCGTTCATCACCTTTCTGGTTGAGGGCACGTCGGGCGATGCGGCCAGCCCACGCGCAGCCTTCGTCAAACCCGTCCTTGTATGATCTTGGGCGGGGCGGGCGGTTCGTGTCAGGGCCTCCTTTGGAGATTACCACCAAAGCCCGGCGCTGCTCTTGGTATGCTTTCAGGAGGGCGCGGACGGCTTGCCCAGCTTTTGTCAGGTCCTCTGGGTCAACAGACATTTCCTCTGCCTCAATCCACGGTAAGGCGAAACGCTCGATCAGCCCCTCCATATCAGCGGGGAATTCGTCGGGGGTCATGTCATCCACCACAGGCTGATCACCCCGGCCATTGCAGCCAAGATGATAATGCTGCGAGGACGAAGCACCTCGGCCACGGCGCGAAGCCACATCGGAGGCTCGTCGGAGGGGCGGAAGTCCCAGCCACGGTGGCTGGCCTGGTCGGTGGTCATGGCCGCGACGCGGCGGTGGTCGCGGGGATCTTGCATGTCGATCATTGGTCCAGCCTCCGGTAGTCCGGCTCCAGCGGATTGGCGCGGCGGAAGTCGTCGGCCTCCTCGCGTTGCATGCGGGCCCGCTCGCCGATCTCGGCGTGCCGGCGGCGCGTGCCGATCTCGACAGCCAGGCTCGCGCTCGCCGACATCAGGTCGATGACGGACAGGCCGCGAATCTCGACCGGCACGTCATCCGTGTCAGACGCCAGCACGTCGATCGCCTCGGTGATGAACTCCAGCTTCTCGCTGAGACGCGCGATGGCGACCGCGTCCGGCAGCCAATATGACTGGTCGATCCAGCGCGACACTGCGACAGGCAGTGCGATTTGGTTTGGGTGCGACACGCTGTGCCCTCCTGTGTTGAGGAGGGAAGGCTCGCAGAATGCGAGGATGCTGTCTAGCGCAAAATGCGAGGTATTATTTCAGCCGTCCTCGCAGGCCGTGACTCACGCGCGTTTCTTAAAGGTCTCGATGATCGCCAACACCTGTGCCCGATCTTCCGTCGGCACCGACATGACGGCGTCCAGAAATGACGTGTCCATATCGTAGGGGTCATGATCCAGCAGGAAGCCGGGCGTGGTTCCAAGGACCGGGGCCAGTCTCAGCAGCCATTTATGGGACAGTCCGCGCTCGCCACTCTCCAGCAAGCCAATCACATTCCCGGCGGTGCCGATCGAATCGGCGAGCTGTTCCTGGGTCATGCGTCGGAACTCTCTCCATGCGCGGAGGTGGTTGGCGGCGGGCTTTGCAGGTGATCTGGCCATGCGCTGACTGGTAAATCGCAGGCTGCGATCGTCCATGTCGAAAATGCGAGGATTAAGCCTTGCTGTTAACCTCGCATTCTGCGATGTTTCAAATATGGACAACCCGGACACCTCATTTGCCAAGCAGTTGCAGGACAGCGGCGTCGCTCGCGGCGGCTATGCCTATGACATTGCCAACGGTCGTCGCGTCCCGAACCAAAGGCTCGCCCTACGCATATATCGTGCCACGGGCCGCAAGATCGGACCGATCGCCAACCTGCCGGACGAGACCATTGCGGTCCTTGAGCAGGTGTCGCTGTGATCCGTCCGTGCCCAATCGCAGAGGCCGCCGACTACGCGGCCCTCAATAATCCCGGCGCGGTTTCCGTGTCTGGGGTGCGCCAGCAGGCGGGAGCACCGATCCCCGGCGCTTCCGCCTGCACCACGCTCACCATTCCTGCGCCGCCGTCGGTCAACAACCTGTTCTCGAACAGCGTCCGCGGTCGCTTCAAGACGCCGTCTTATAAAGCATGGCTGGCTGAGGCTGGCTGGACGGTGCGCGAGCAGATGACCCGTGAGGGCTGCGACCGGGTTCCGGGCAGGGTGGTGATCGTCATGGGCGTGGAGCGCGCGAGCCTGCGTGCCGATCTGGACAATACCGCCAAGGCGGCGATCGACCTGCTGGTTCTGCACAAGGTGATCGACGACGACCGATTCGTGACCGGCCTGGTGCTGGCGTGGATGCCGCAAGGCAATCACCGCACCCCGCGCGCCCGCATCATGGTGCGCCCGGCGGACCCGCTCACTCTCAACTTCCACCCGCACAAGGACGGCGCGACCGGCGGCTGGTTCATCGACGCGCCTGAAGGAGAAGATTGTGGCGATTAGTTTGGCTTCACTGCGCAAGGTCCGCGCCGATCAGCCGCCCCGGCTGCTGATCTATGGGCCCGAGAAGATGGGCAAGACGACGCTCGCCGCCGAGTTCCCGGCGCCCGTGTTCCTGCAGACGGAGCGCGGCGAGAGCGGCGACCTGGTGCTGGACAGCTTCGGCTCGCTCGACAGTTTCGAGTCGGTCATCGAGGCGATCACTTCGCTTGCCACTGAGGAGCACAGTTTTCAGACGGTCGTGCTGGACAGTGTGTCGGCCCTGCAGAAACTGGTCTGGGACAAGGTCTGTCGCGACTCGAACGTCAAGACGATCGAGCTGGCGGGCGGCGGCTACGGCAAGGGCTACATCGAGGCGGACAATCTCTGGCTCCAGGTGCTCGACGGCCTGAACTACCTGCGCAACGAGCGCGGCATGGCCGTCGTGCTGGTCGGTCACGCGATCATCAGCCGCTTTGATGATCCCGAGACGCAGTCCTACAGCCGCTACGACATCGACCTGCACAAGCGGGCCGAGGCGCTGCTGAAGCGCGAGGTCGACGCCATCCTGCTGGTCAAGAAGGACGTCACCATCAAGACCGAGGGCAAGGGCGAGCGTGCCCGTGCCGACGGTGGCGACACGCGCTGGATCTACACCGAGGGCAAGCCCGCGTTCACCGCCGGCAACCGCTACAACATGCCCGCGCGCATCATCTACCAGAAGGGCCAGGGCTTCTCGGCCCTCGCTCCCTTCTTCCCGCAATCGGCATCCGCCGATCAACCCGTCGCTGAGGCGGCGTAACGCTCCCGAAAGGAGACCCTGACTATGGCCGAACTCGGCTCATTCAACCCGGATGCCGTCACCGATGATCGCGAGATCCTTGAGGCTGGCAACTACGTCGCCCAGATCATCGAGTCCTCGCTCGCCGACACGCGCACGGGCGGCAAGATGCTGCGCCTGACGTGGGAGATCATCGACGGACCCAAGGCCAAGCGCCGGGTCTGGGAAAATCTCAACATCATCAACTCCAACCCCGACGCCCAGTCCATCGCCGAGCGTTCGCTCAAGCGCATCTGTGCGGCCGTCGGCCACACGGGCGTCCTGTCGAACAGCGAGAGCCTGCACTTCAAGCCGGTCGAGATCACCGTCGCGATCCAGCCGGCCAAGGGTGAGTACGGCGAGAGCAACCAGGTCAAGGGCTACAAGGCGGTCGGTTCCGCCGGACCCGCGGCCACCGGCGCTGCACCTGCAGCCACGGCCTCGACGCCGTGGGGCAAGAAGGCTGCCTAACACCCCGAACGCCCGGCGGCTCTAGCTACCAACCCGAACCGCCGGGCGCCTTTCCAACCCGCTGTCTCACAACAGCATCGCAGGAGCCCCTGACGATGACCGAACAACTGCGTTCTGTCGACACCGAGTATGCCGCCGATCTCGCGGCTCGCCTGAACCCCCACCAAGCGCAGATCGACCTGCTCACCCAGGTCGCCGACATCATTCGGCAGGCCCGCACCGAGTTTCAGGGCGGCTATGCCGTCGCCGGGCGCCTTGAGATCACGCAAGCACAACGCCTGCTGGACCGCGCGTTTCATGGCGAGGCGGTCTGATGGGCTGCCTCAATCACCAGATGACCGCAGACGAGGCGGACGACTTCGTCAGTGAATATGGAACCGGCGTCACACCCATGCAGGTGTACGGCTGGGACCGCGAGGAGCGCGAGGAGCGCGCCAATCCCCGGTGCAAGTGCGGCTGCCCCTCATGCCCGCAGGTGACCTGTGGCTGAGATTCCGCAAACCACCCCCGCAACCGCCCGCGCGATCTTCGCCGCCCTGGAATCAAAGCAGCGCCGCGACCAGCACCCGCGCCTTGCCGCGTCGGGACTAGGCGGCTGCGAGCGGCAACAGTGGGACAAGTTCCGCTGGCTGTTCCCGGCTGAGATTTTTGACGCCCAGAAGCTCTCGATCTTTGAGACCGGCGAGCACTGGGAAACCCGCCTCGTTCAGCGGCTCCGCGACGCCGGCATGATCGTCGACGACCTCGACCCTGAGACGGGCGAGCAATGGCGCATCGTGTTCGCAGGCGGTCACGCATCCGGCCGCACCGACGGCAAGGTCATGGGCGTGCCGGAAGCGCCGAAGACCATGCACGTCTTTGAGGCCAAGAGCATGAACGACCGCGCCTTTAAGGCGCTGCTTAAGGCCGGCTGCGTTCGCGAGGGCAAGCCGGAACACTTCGCCCAGGTGCAAACCTACTTGCACTTTCAGGGCCTGACGCGGGCTTTGTACATTTCCGTGAATAAAAACACGGACGAACTGTACTGCGAGCGCATCGAGTACGACGCCCTGTTCGCGGTCGGGCTGATGACGAAGGCCGAGCGCATCGTGACGAGCGACCGGCGCCCGGCGTGTTCGTGCCCCGTCTATTTCCTGAAGGCGGGCTACGGCTGCGCGCCGAACGACGGGCTGATGCCGGCGCGCTCGTGCCGCTCGTGCTTGCACGTCACGTTCCATTTGGACGGCGACGCTCGCGTTTCATGCGGCCGCCACAACCGCGACCTCTGCCTCGACGAGCAGAAGGCCGGCTGTCCGCAGCACCTGTTCAACCCGGACGCAGTGCCCGGCGAGCAGACCGATGTCGACCACGAGAACGAGCGGGTGACGTACCGGCTCGCGAGCGGCGATGTGTGGGTGGATGGGGGTGCGACATGCGCGTCCTGATCGGCTGTGAGTTCTCGGGCGTGGTCCGTCGCGCGTTCGCTGCCCGCGGGCATGACGCGTGGTCGTGCGACCTGCTGCCCGCAGAAGACGGCTCGAACCACCACATCACCGGCGACATCCGCGATCACCTTAACGACGGCTGGGATTTACTGGCCGTCTTCCACCCGCCTTGCACTCGGCTATGCAACTCCGGCGTCCGGTGGCTGGCATCTCCGCCGCCAGGAAAGACTGTCGACCAGATGCAGGCCGAGCTGGAGGAGGGTGCCGCCTTCTTTTCGACCTGCTGGAACGCGCCCATCGAACGGGTTGCCGTCGAAAACCCGGTCATGCATCGCCATGCCAAGGCGCTCATCGAAAACTATCAGCCGGCCGCCCAGACCGTGCAGCCTTGGTGGTTCGGCGATCCGGCCTTCAAGGGTACGGGGCTGTACCTGCGCGGTCTGCCGGCCTTGGTTCCGACCAACCGGCTGATGACGCCGCCGGCAGGAACGCCCGAGCACAAGGCGTGGTCTGCTGTGCATCGTGCGCCGCCGGGCCCGAACCGTTGGGCCATCCGATCGCGCACCTTCCCTGGGGTTGCGGCGGCAATGGCCGAGCAGTGGGGCGGTCTGGGTGTCGTCATGGAGGCGGCCGCATGACAACCCTCCGCCCATACCAATCCGCCGCCATCGACTCCGTCCTGAACTACTGGACCGCGGGCGGCGGAAACCCCCTCGTCGACATGGCGACCGGCCTCGGCAAGTCCGTCACGATCGGCGACCTGACGCAGCGGCTCATGGGCGCCTACCCCCAGATGCGCGTGCTCATGCTCGTGCATGTTCGGGAGCTGGTCGCCCAGAACGCCAAGGCGCTGCTCTCCCTCTGGCCGCAAGCCCCTGTCGGCATCTACTCCGCCGGCCTAGGCCGCCGCGACACCTCGCAGCGGATCATCTTCGCCAGCATCCAGTCGGTCTATCGCCGCGCGAAGGAGCTTGGCGCGTTTGACCTGGTGCTGATCGACGAGGCGCATCTCGTGCCGTCGGCGGGCGAGGGCATGTACCGGCACCTGCTGGACGCCCTGCGTGAGATGCGGCCGGACCTGCGTGTTGCGGGCTTCACCGCCACGCCGTTCCGCATGGACTCGGGCCGCCTCGACGACGGCAAGGACCGCCTGTTCGACGAGATCGTGTTCTCCTACGGCATCGGCAAAGGCATCGACGACGGCTGGCTGTCGCCGCTGGTGTCCAAGTCCGGCGCGACTGAGATCGACGTGTCGATGGTGGCCAAGCGGGGCGGAGAGTTTGTCTCCGGTGCGCTTGAGGCTGCAGCGGACAACGACGCGATCACCCAGGCTGCCGTCTCGGAGATCATCACCCTCGGCGAGGGGCGGCGCTCGTGGCTGGCGTTCTGCGCCGGCGTGAAGCACGCGCACCATGTCCGCGACGAGTTCGTGCGGCAGGGCGTGTCGTGCGAGGTCATCTCGGGCGAGACGCATCCGGGCGATCGGGCGCGGTTCATCGACGACTTCAAGGCCGGGCGGCTTCGCTGCCTCTGTAACTGCCAAGTTTTGACGACAGGATTTGACAGCCCCAGCCTTGACCTGATCGCATTGCTGCGTCCGACACTGTCGCCGGGCCTGCTGGTCCAGATGCTCGGGCGTGGCACACGTCTCGCTGACGGCAAGACCGACTGCCTTGTCCTAGATTTCAGTGGCTCCATCCGGCGCCTCGGCCCAGTCGACACACTCACCGTCGATCGTCGGCCCGGCAAGAAGGGCGCGCCCGACGCGGCGAAGGTCACGGACGTCCGCGCCAAGGAATGCCCGACCTGCAAGTCCCTCGCCGCGCTGAACGCCCAGACTTGCGCCTTCTGTGGCCACGAATGGACGCTCGACAAGGCCCGGCATGATGCGGAGGCGGACGACGTCGCGATCCTCTCGCGGGATCTGCGCAACCAACCGCCGGAGGAGATCGCGGTCGTCACCTGGATGGCGCGTCGGCACGTCAAGGCCGGATCGCCGGACAGTCTGCGCGTCACCTACTCGGCCGGGCTGATGTCCTACCCCGAGTGGGTGCTGCTGCAACACAGCGGGCCCGGACGATACCGCGCCGAGAAGTGGTGGGTCGCGCACGGCGGGCGATTGCCGGTGCCGGACACGATCGAGGACGCCTTGGTGCGTTGGAGCGAGCTTTCGCAGCCCGCCTTCATTGGAATTCAAAAAAACGGAAAGTGGTGGAACATCGTTTCGCGCCGCTTCACTCAATCACAGGAGCAAGCGGCATGACCGCGACCATCGAATCCCTCCGCGCTGAGGTCGAGTACCTGCGCGAGCAACTGTCTGGCCTGACCGGCAGTATCGACTACCAGTCCCGCCTCCGCATGGAGTTCGGCCTGACACCCAAGCAGGCGGGCATCCTCGCCCTGTTCATGAACACGTCGCGGCCCGTGTCGCAGTCGATCGTGTACGCGAACGTGTACGAATATCCGGGCGGCGACGGTCCTGACTTCCCGATCGTCAAGGTCGGCATCTCGCAACTGCGCCGCAAACTGGCATCGTTCAACGCGCCTGGCCGCATCGCCAACTCCTACGGGACCGGCACCTACCAACTGTCCGACGACCTGCGCGAATGGGTCAGCGAGAGGGTCGCGGCATGATCGACTGGAACGAGGGTGTCGTGCGCGACCTGTGGCGCGAGGGCAAGTCGGCGCAGCAAATCGCCCAGTATTTTGGCATGAGCCGGAACGCTGTGTGCGGGCGGCTGTGGCGCATGGGCGTTAAGCGCGAGGGCGCGGCCTCGCTCGGCATCAGAACCAGGGCTGCGCCCAAGCCTCAGCGCGTCAAGAAGTTCAAGGTGGTCAAGCCGCCCAAGCCGCCGCGTGTCGAGGCGGTGGTCGCGGTGCCGGTGGTCATCGACATCATGGCCGCGCGCCCGTTCCTGTCGCGGACCATGCGCGAGTGCTCGTGGATTCTCGACGACGGCAACGCCTGCTGCAACCCGTGTGACGGGGGCACGAGCTACTGCGCCGGCCACCGCGCGATCGTCTATCGCCCGACGGTCAAGGCGAAGGAATACGAGCGGTCCCTGCGGAGGTTCGTCGCATGACCCGCTTCAACGCAACAATCACCGGCGGCTACGTCACGCGAACCGGCGAGATCGTCCTGAACGTGAAGCCTGATCGGGGCGACGTCGTGCAGGTGAAATACTGGGAGGCGCTGCCGGACGGCAAGCGCGTGCTGCTGGCTGAAGGTCAGATTGTGGGGGTTCAGTGATGCAGTTTCTCACACTCGACGACATCAAGCGCGCGTCCGAGATCGGCGGCGCGCACCTGGACGCACTGGGCAAGTTCGACCTGCGCACCCTGACCGCGGACGAATACGTCACCTTCTGCCTGATCATCGTCAATGAGGCGAACAAGGCCGCGGGCGATCGCATCGTGTCGGCGTGGACGATTCCGGTGGGGGGTCTGGGGTGAGCAGTCTGTTTGACCTTGAGCCGGTCGCAATCAAGGCGGAGCCGCACCATAGCGGGCAGGATACGTCCGACATCTGGCTGACCCCGCCGTTCATCATCGACGCACTGGGCGGGCCAGACAGTTTCGATCTGGACCCTGCGACGCCGCTGACGATGCCTTGGCCGACCGCCAAGCGGCGCTACACCATCGAGGACAATGGCCTGACATCGGCGTGGATGGGGCGTGTCTGGTTGAACCCGCCCTACAGTCGCCCCGCCTACAGCCGCTTCATGGGGCGTATGGCAGACCACGGGCACGGCACCGCACTCATCTTCGCTCGCACCGAGACGCGGACGTTTTTCGATTGCGTCTGGGACCGCGCGAGCGCCCTCCTGTTCCTTGCCGGTCGGCTGAACTTCTACACCGCTGAAGGCAGGCCGGGCGGAGCCAATGCCGGAGCGCCGTCTGTGCTTTGCGCCTATGGCGAGGCCGACGCTGCGGTTCTGGAGTCCTGCGGTCTCGACGGCCGGTTCGTGCGGCTCGCAGCATGACCCCCTTCGCTCAAGCCGCCTCCGACCTGCAGGCGCTCGGCTACTCGGTCCTGCCGCTGATCCCCGCCGACTGGTCATCACACGCCGGTCGCGGCAAATGCCCCGGCGAGTATCGCTCGGGCGGCTGGCAGGGCATGTCCAAGTGGCAACGGTTCCGTGACACGACGCCGTCCGCGTTCGAGTTGGGGCTGTGGGCCAAGGCACCGGGCGCGAACATCGGCCTGCTCATGGGCACGGTCGCGCGCAAGGATCTGCATGTCGTCGTTCTGGATTTTGACGCCCAGGATGCCGACGTGCTGGACACCCTGCTGCGCTCGGCACCCGCAAGTCCGATGGTCAAGCGTGGCGCAAAGGGCGAGAGCCGGTTCTATCTGGCACCCAAGACGCTGAAGACCGCCTCGTATGACGGTCCCGACGGGCGCCTTCTCGATCGCCTGACCGGGTTCGACACGCGCCAGACCGTCGTGCCTCCGTCGATCCACCCGGAAACCGGCAAGCCCTACGTCTGGCTGGCCGGACCCGTGCGCGCGGACGAGCTGCCCGTCCTGACGGATGACGACATGACGGCGCTGGAGGAGGCGCTGGAGGTGTGCGGGTGGGTTCGTGGCGGCAATCAGCGCAAGGAAAGTGCGCCACGCCCGCCCCGTTGCGGTGAGCTTGACCCTGACGACATCTGGTCTGAGACGAAGGCGGCGGCCCTCAGCAACCTCGACAAGTGGGTTCCCGCCCTCGACCTGTACGGATGCAGGCCTGCACGCGGTGGGTTTGAGGCGGTCGCGACATGGCGGGCGTCCAGCACCGGGCAGGCGATCCCGGACCGCAAGCGCAATCTCTCGATCCAGCGGGATGGCATCAAGGATTTTGGGACGAACCAGACTTATTCGGCGATCGACCTGGTCATGGCCGCACGGGACTGCGAGCAAGCGGCGGCGACGGACTGGCTGCGTGAGCGACTGGGCCTGAAGGATGACAGCGTGGTGATCGCGCTGGATATGCCGACGGTGGGCGACGACGACCTGCCTGAGCCTTTGCGGGTGAAGGCGCCGGTCACACCCGATCGACCACAGCCTGTCACCGCGCCGGTTTCTGATAGCCTGCAGGTGTTCGGCGGCGAACTTCCCGATGCGCTCACCCGCGCCCCCGGCCTTGTCGGCTCGATCACGGACTGGATCTGCGACACGGCGCGCAAGCCTCAGCGTGCCGGCGCGCTCATGGCGGCGCTGGAGATCGTCGGAACGGCTGCCGGACGCACGTTTTCAGGCCCTACACGCACCGGAACGCACCTGTATGGGCTGTTTCTGGCGCCGTCTGGCGCGGCAAAGGATCACCCGCTCAAGGCGATCGACCGCGTGCTGCGTGCGGCCACGCTTGGCGCCCATGTCGGGCCCGGCGAGTTCATGTCGATGTCCGCGCTGGTCTCGCGCCTCAATCGCCAGCCGCTCACGCTCACCTGCATTGACGAGTTCGGCGGGTATCTGGGCCGCATCAATGGGCGCAAGGCATCGCCGCACGAGAAGGCGATCACCCGCACCCTGCGCTCGGCCTGGGGCTCTAGCTTTGACACGATGGCCACGCCGGAATGGGCGGGCAGGGTGGGGGAGCCGATCTTCAGCCCCGCGTTGAGCATCTACGGGGTGTCCACGCACGAGGAGTTCTTCGCCAACCTTGACGGCGCGGACGTTTTCAACGGCTTTCTCAATCGCTTCCTGATTTTCTCGACCCATGCCCGTGTCGAGGAGCGCGAGCCGCTGCTGGACAAGACCGCCGTGCCGGATGCGATCACGGACGGGCTGGTCGCGATCGTCGCGTCCCTGCCTCCGCTCAGTCGCGCAACGTCACACAACGCCGCCTCAGACGGCCCCTCGATCGTCGTGCCATGGGACGACAAGTATGCGCACCAGGCCTACATGGCGTTCGGGCAGGAGTGTGAGCGGCGCGAGCTGGACGCGGTGTTCTTCACCCGCTCGGCGGAGATGGCGCAGCGCATGGCCACAATCAGGGCGATCGGTCGCGACGGTGCCGCGGCGCGCGTCACGCTCGAGGACATGGACTGGGGCATTGCGCTTGCACGGTGGTCCGCGGAACAGACGGTCGAGATGGCCGCCGATTATATGGCCGAGACGCAGCACCAGGGCGAGGCGCAGCGTGTCATTCGTGCACTGCAGGGGCGTGGCTGGATGACGTTCCGGGAGATATCCCAGTCGCTCAAGAACCGGCTCAAGGCAAAGGAGCTTCGCGACATGCTGGACGGCCTGGTCGACGGCGGGGATCTTGACCGGCGTGAGGATCAGCCGCCTGCAGGCGGCCACAAGATCAAGTCGTATCGGGTCTCTGTCGAGCGGCCATCTCCCGGCACGTCCTGATTTGGAATCGGTTTCCGCCCACGCAAAAGGCCCGGCCGGCGTTTTCGCCAGTCGGGCCTTGGATTTTGGAAAATCTGGCGACGCGGTTTCAGTCCGGCTTTGAACGCTGCGAGATATGCGCGGGCGCGGGCGCCAGAATCGCCCGCATGGCGGCCTGCAGGGTGCCGTGCTGCAGGATCAGGGAGTCGAGCGCGGCCGCCATATCAGGCGAGGCGCGGAACGTGACTTTGCGCCAACCCTCGCCCTGCAGCTTGGATTCATGGGCGGCTGCAGCCTTGCGTCGGGCGGGGCTATTCATCGCGCCAACCGTCCGGCCGGAAGCCGGTAAGGAATGCCTCAACCGCGACCGATACCGGGCCGCTGATAGGCCGGGCGCCGGACTCCATATCCCGCACCCGGTCCGGGCCCTTTGTCTCAACCTGGGCAAGGCGAAGGGCGCGCGCCATATCGCGGAGACTCCAACCTAGCGCGAGGCGGGCGGCCTTTAGATCGGCGGGCGTGGTGACGTTCAAAACAGACTCCCCTGATTGATCGCCGTTTCATCCCATAGGCCGCCACAAGGCAAGCCTGCAGCGCCGCGCCTTGCCTCGCGCCGGGCCCGTTCCTGGGCAAGCTGGCGAGCGGTTAGGGGGACGGCCGCCACGCCGGGAATCAGGGATTGATCCGCGGCGCCGTCGGCTAGGGTGACGGATTCGGAGGCAGCCAGTCCGGTGACTATGCTAATCCGGTCGGATCCCTGCCCGCGCGCCGTCGTGTGATAGTGCGCGGTGCCCGCCCATATCGCGGCGGCCATTGATTCAGCTTCCTGCAGGGTTTTTGCCAGGATTAGATAGCGCGGAAACTCCGGATGCCTTGCCCGCGTCGCTCGGAACTCGGCCATTGTGGATTTGAAGGTAACGGGCAGGCCGTGCACGCGGCCGGTGTGAAACAGTCCCATCACGCCGCCTCCCGCCACGCGGACAGAGCGGCCAAATATTCCGCATAGGCTTTTTCGGCCCGGTCAAGATCGCGAATCTGCCCTCCGCGCTTGAAATATCTGTCCCATGCGGCGTTGTTGACCGTTCGGGCTTTCTGCAGTCTAGCAAACGGATCCATCACGCGGCCTCCAGTCTGGCGATGGTCTCGCGCAATAGCGCCACGCGGGGTGACTCGCGGATGCACCGATCATTGAGCGGGCTTTCCAGTAGGAAAAGCGCGGCGCGCATAGCTTGCAAGGCGGCGGTTTTCAGGTCCTGCTCCATCACCGAACCTCCAGAACATGCGACTCGGCGCCGGTCATGGCGTCAACGAATCGGATTGTCCGGACCGGCTCGACAATCGGCGCATCCTCCGGCCACGTTTCCGCATACAAGGACTCATAATCCTCCGGTTCCGGCTCGACATACGGCGCCCAGTCCGACTCGGCCGGATAGCAGGGAGTCCCGCTGATCTCGCGCTCGATCGCCTCTAGCAGGGCGCCCACGCCTAGCCGGTGCAATTCGTCATCCCGATCCGCGCCCATGCCCAGTGACGGCGAGGCATAGCCGGACACATAGCCGCGCTCGCAAGCGAGATCGGCCGCATAGTCGAGCGCAAGGCCGGAGTCCGTCACTAGTTTGCGACGGAACGCCCCGCGCCGGTGCCATAGGTGCGCGCCCATTGCCTGCAGATCTCCGCCCGTATCGCGAAGGCCGCCGGCGCGGGACAGGAATTCGCAAAGCGACATGGGGGCGCGTTCCGGCTTAACCGGCGCCGGGGCGGGCGTGATGCCCTGCAGGGCGTTTGCAAGGGCTTTGGCGGCCGTTCGCCAGTCGGCGCGCTTGTGTGTCGTCTGGGCGGTCTCAAAGGCCTGCAGGGCGGCCGCATCCGTCACAAGCGGGGCGAGGGCGTGACAGGCAAGGCGCCAACGCTTGCGGGCGCCCGGTTGTCCGGCGCCGGATTCGGCGGCCTGATAGAGTTTGAGGGGATCCGTTTTCATCGTTCGTTCCTTTCGGCGCCCAGTCTGGGCAATGCGGACTCTAACCGTCCGGCAAACCCGCCCCGGTGACAGGGCGGGAAAGCGGGGCGGTTAGGCCTTGTCTCCCGATCGGAATCCGTCGCCAAACTCGCCGCTGCAATCGACAAACACTCGCGCGCCGTCGGCCATACCGCCCGCGACGAACTCGCCGGACCAGTCCAGCTTTTCGGCGAGGGCTTTTGCGGCGGCCCGGTGATTGCCTGCAATGTCCATTGCGTGATCCCATGACAGCGTGACGGATGAACCGCCCGACGCTTTCGCTTTGATCCGCGGGCCTTTGACGTTCGTCGGGCCGATGAAATAGGTGATGATTGATTGACGCATGGGTCTATTCTCCAAAAGGCGCCCGGATCGGGCAAACAGAACGCGGCAGGCGTTCAAGAAACCGGCCGCCATTGACGGCCGGAAACTAGAGCGTCGGCTTAGGCGGCCCGCTCCACAACATAGAGCGAACCGTTAGCGGCGAAGGCGTCGGCGGCATCGTGGTCCGCGTCATAGTCGGACTGAATGATCGGCGACGGGATAGCCTGCAGGGCGGCGGAGATAGTGGCGAAGGTGCCCAGATAGCGGCGACGGTATGCGCAATCGGCGTTCAAGAGATCGTATGCCATAACCTAGCACTCCCCATAGAGGGCGCCGCCCATGAGGGGCTCGGACCAGACATCCCAGGCCGCGACATAGGCGCCGCCCTGATCCGTCATCACCGTGACATTCAGGCGGACGATCTCGATCCCGTCGTCGCTAGTGAAGATCGCGGCGCCTTCAATGTCGGCCGTCTCGCCGTTCGTTTCATGATGGCCGGTGACATAGGCCTTTGCGCTTTCGATCGTCAGCACTTGCATCGTTCTATTCCCTAGGGCGCGTGGCCCGGTTGGCGCCCCGCGTCGGGGCTGACCCCGCGTATATGCCAGCACATATCCGGGCCCGTCAATCCCCCTCATTCACATTGCCCATACTTTCAACCTGAGCAGGTAAATCGAGTGAGGATTCAACCATCCCCACTCGATCCTCACTTGGATAGTCTAAGGTTGTATCGATCCCGGATCACACCTGCCGCGTGGGCAAGTGGGGTCGAGTGAGGACTCGTGAATCCTCACTCGATATTTCCAGATTCCCGTTATTACTCAATCCCCTACGTCTCCAAAACCGAGCGAGTGAGGATTCATAGGGGGGGGGTATATATATATCGATAAACGATATGGAGACAGATATACACTAGGGAGTCCTCACTCGATCGCCTCACTCGACAAAACGGCGATAACCCCGCGCTAACCCGCAACCCGCATATTGACCTTGCGTTGGCGCGCCCCAGGTCACTGATCCCGCCCCGATCCATGGGGGGCGAGCATTGTTTGACGTTCAAGAGCGCGGAGACCCTGCAGGATGCGAGGCGCGCCCCGTCCGGTATGCGGATCAGGCCTATCGCATCACCGCCCCGGTTATCGTTCATTCCCGCGCCGATATCGCGTCACTCCTCCGCGCGCACCGGATCGCCAGCAATGAGACGTGCGAGCAATTCGACGGGCGAGCTGGATGGTCGGATCGGTATGTGACGAAGGCGGAGCACGGTTATCGGGCCCGGATCACCATAGACCCGCCCGCACCGGATCGGCCGGACGGCGAGATCAGCTTGTCATTCATGGCGGAGATTTGGCTTGAGACGGCCGGAGTCGCCCTGGTCCTCATGCCGGCTGACATGGCCGCAAATCTGGGTGCGGTTCCGGCGCCTAAGCGACAATCAACCTGATATGCCCACGGGAACGCACGATCTTGTCGCTAGGGACGGCGAACCGGTCCGAAAAGGCCGCGTAAGCCCTGCTTTGCGCACGGCCATCACCCTGATCGTTCATGAAGGGCTGACAGTGGCCGACGCGGCCAAACGCACGGGATACGCTACGGAGTCGCTTTCCAAGGCCCTGATCAAGCCGCACGTCAAAGCCTTTCGTTTACATGTCAAGCGCGCGTGGTTGGCGTCCCAAACGGAGCGGGCCTGGCTAACCGTGTCCGATCTTGCCCTGCAGGCGAACAGCGAAGACGTGCGGCTTAAGGCGGCAAAGGTATTCATCGAGGCGGATCAGGCGGCCCGCAATGCCATGCCCGAGTCGGCGCGCCAGCTCGTTCAGATCGTCACGAACACGGTCAACATGACAGGGCATCTGCCTGCTAGTCAGATGCCCGGTGTGATCGAAAGCCCGCCGTATCAGCCATTGCAGCATGACGCGTCCAACTATCATCCAGTTGGATGCGATGAGTCGGACGATGAATAGACCCCTAGGGGCCCCGGTTAATGGGCATCCGATTCAGGGCGGCCGTTTCGGATCGGCCCCCTGTCGGCCGGGCCGCGTTGCCGGGCGGATCGCGCCGGGGCGGGGGGTATGGGGGGCGGGGGGCAAACGCGGGGGGCGATGGTCCCGTGGGGTGTCACCCTCGCAAAATTTCTCAGCCGGACCTCATTTTTTTTTCACCCCTCTAAAACCTCGGAACCCCGCATGACCACTGTTCGCCGCGGCATTCCGACGACACGCACGCCGCTGACGCCGGAGCAGTTGATCGCCCGTGCGGCGAAGAAGGCTGAGCTGGCCCAGGTTGCGGCCGCGGCGGCTGAGGCTGTGGCTGATGGTGTCGACGATCGCGTAGACGACGTGCTGGATGGCACGGCTGCGTTCACGGGGCTGAAGGTTGGCTCGACCAATGTGAAGCCCTTTCTGGATCGGACGGACGGGTCGAAGCTCACGAATGCTGCTGGGTTGGACACGGCCGTGGTTCAGACGGCGGCGATTCAGTTGGCCGGCGCATCCAACAGCCTGTCGGCGTTCACGGACGCATCGCAGACGCTGACATTGGCGGAGCAGAACTGTCAGGGCGTGACGTTCACGACGACGGGGGAAAAGCTGGAGGTGTTTTTCAGTTTCTACCTGAACGTCTGGCACCCGGCGGGCGGGAGCATTGACACGACGCTGCGGCTGTACCGGCAGGGCACGCTGATCTGGGACTTTGTGGTTGAGGCGACGGGCGGCGACTTTGCCTTTGGCTGGCAGTCGGTGGTGGTCACGGACCAGCCGGCGGCGGGGAGCTACCTCTACCAGCTTACGACCCAGGTCTCGGTGAACACGTTTTCCACGGCCACGGCGTCGTCGCGGTTTTTGAGTGTGACGGAGCGCAAGCGATGAGCCGGGCGGTGGTTATCGAGACGGCCACGGGGGCTATTCAGCGCGTGCTGGTGGGCGACCCGACGATGCTGGTGGATCAGGTCAGTGCTGGCCAGTCGTTGTGGGTCATGGGTGTCGGTGACGACGGGGCCAAGATTAACGACCGGTGGGTGTTTGTTAACGGGGCGGGTGAGTTCGAGATCCTGCCTGGCGCGCCGGGCGGTGTCGGGCTGCCGGCCGGCACGATCCATTTCGTGGTGTCGGCATGAGCTTGTGCGTTGAGGGCGGCGCGCCTGCTGGGCGAGGTGCGGGCATGCGATCGCGCGCCGTGACCACCCGCATTGAGGCATGTCTGTGACCCTGCACTCTGATGCCCGCAAACTGAACTGGGCGATGATCGGCGTGATTGTCGCGCTGGTCATGCAGGCCGCTGCGCTGGTTTTCTGGGGCGGCGGGATCAATCAGCGGGTGTCGAGCCTGGAGCGCACGGTTGCGCCGCTGGCCGACGGGACGCTGGCCCGGCTGGATGAGCGGACACAGGCGATGAAGGAACAGTTGGACCGCATAGAAAAGCGCGAGGGCCAGTGACCGACCACACCGCACTGCCCGACCACCCGATGCGCGCGCACTGGGCGTGGCAGATGTTTGACCGTCTGTGGCGACCGACTGCCGGCTGGGTCGTTGTGGCGGGTCTGGTCTATGCCGGCGTGATTGGCCCCGCGATCGAGAAGCCGATGGCTGAGGGTTATCTGGTTGCTTGGCTGACCTTCTGCGCTGCCATGCTGGGCCTGAAGACGATTGAGAAAATCCGGGGGGTGGCGTGATGCCGTACCGTCTGTCTGACCGATCCAAGCGCAATCTGATTGGTGTTCATCCCGACATGGTCGCGGTCGTGACTCGCGCCATTGAGATCACGCCGGCTGATTTCATGGTGATTGAGGGCGTCCGCACGCCGGAGCGCCAGAAAGAGCTGTACGCGCAGGGGCGCACCAAGCCGGGCAAGAAGGTGACGTGGACGCTGAACAGCAACCACTTCAAGCAGCCGGATGGGTTTGGCCGTGCGGTCGACCTGCTGCCGGAGCCGTATGACTGGAAAGACCCCGGCCAGTTTGACAAGGTCGCGCGGGCGATGCGCGAGGCCGGCAAGCAGTTGGGCGTCAAGATCCGCTGGGGTGGCGACTGGGATCAGGACGGCCGTGCCCGCGAGAAGGGTGAGACGGACAGTCCCCACTTCGAGCTTGCCAGATGATCCGCGTGCTGGCCGCACTGCTGGCTGTGGCGCTGCTGGCGACGGGCATCCAGACCTTTCGTGCCGACCGGCTCAAGGCGGGGCTGGTCATTGCCAATGCTGAACTAAAACTGCTGCGTGAAGCCCGCGACACCGCAATGGCGGACGCGCAGATCCAGGCCGACCAGTGCCTGTCCCGCGTGAACGAGGCCCGCAAGTCGGCCCGGCGCATCGAGACCATTATCGAGAGGCCGATCCATGTCGATTCCCAAGGCTGTGCTGTGCGCGAGCTTGTTCCTGCTGGCGAGTTGCGCGAAGCCCTCCAGCCCGCAACCCCTCCCGCCTAGCCTCTGCACTGAGGTCCGGGCGGAGCCGGAGTTGCCTGAGGGTGCCGGGCTGGTGGCGCCGATGACCGATGCCGAGAAGGACGCCACGCGCGAACTGCTGGCATGGGCGTCTGAGGTTCTGGACTGGGGCCGCGAGGGGTGGGGCCGGGCGGGCACGGCGCGGGGGCTGTGCGGATGACCCTCCGCTTTGTCCCGCCGCAGGATGCTCCGCCGACCGCGGAGCTGATGGCCTTTTGCGAGACCGACCGCCAGCGGGAGTGCGTGCAGGCCGTCATTGACATTGGCTCCGTCACCCACGCGGCCAAGCACCTGAACACGGACGAGCGCAGTTTCCGGCGGATGCTGGCGAACATCAAGGCGCGTGCGGCTGCCGGGGGGCATGCGCCTGAGTACGGCATGACCGAGCAGGTGCCGGACGGGTTCAAGCTCAAGGGCCGATCTGTCCTGCGCAAACTGGACCCGGTCACAGGCCAGCGCGTCGAGGTGCTGTCGTGGGACAAATCGAGCGCGGATGACGAGCGCCGGGCAGAGATGCTGCGTGAGGCGTTTGCCGCGCTGTCCGAGGAGGTTCCGCGCGTTGCGTCCATAGCCCCGCCGGCGAGCACCAACGAGGCGCTGTGCAACCTGTTCACCCTGACCGATTCCCATGTTGGCATGTTGGCATGGCGCAAGGAGGGCGGTGCGGACTGGGACATGCAGATTGCCGAGGACACGCTGGTCGGATGTTTTGAGCAGATGGTCGAGCGATCGCCGCGCGCCGACTCCTGCGTCGTCAATCAGCTCGGCGATTTTCTCCACTACGATGGGCTGCTTCCGGTGACGCCGGGTCACGGGCATGTGCTGGACGCCGACGGCCGTTTCTCGAAAATGGTCCGCGTTGCCATCCGGGTTCTGCGCCGCGTGATCGACCTAGCGCTCGCCCGCCACAAAACCGTGTTCGTCGTCATGGCTGAGGGCAACCACGATCTCGCCTCAAGCGTCTGGCTGCGCATCATGTTCGGCGCCCTGTACGAGAATGAGTCTCGCGTGAAGGTGATTGACAGCGAGCTGCCCTACTACGTGCACGTCCACGGCGAGACCATGCTGGCCTTTCATCACGGACATTTGACCAAGAACGAGCGCCTGCCACTGCTATTCGCCGCCCAGTACCCGCGCGAGTGGGGTGCGACAACGAGGCGGTATGCCCATGCCGGCCACCGGCATCACGAGGAAATCAAGGAGCACTCGGGCATGAAGGTTATCCAGCACTCGACGCTGGCAGCACGCGACGCCTATGCGGCCCGAGGCGGCTGGCACAGCGACCGGCAGGCGACGGCCTACACCTACCATTCGAGGTGGGGGCAGGTCGGGTCCGTGACGGTGACGCCCGAGATGGTGTCGGCGTGAGGTCCGGCATCTACTGCATTAGCGTCACGCGCCCCGACGGCTCCTTGGGGTGCTATGTCGGGCAGACCATCGGTGCGCTTTGCAATCGAATGGCCGTGCATCGCTATCTGCTGCGTCGGGGCACCCACACCAATCTTCATCTTCAGCGTGCCTGGGACAAATACGGCGAAAGCGCATTTGTGTTCTCGACCCTTGAGGCAAACATTCCACCCGGCGACCTGACACTCGCTGAGGAGCGATGGATCATCAGCATGAATGCGATGCACACCGAGGGCGGGTTCAATCAGCGGGTGGCCGCCGGCAGTAACGCTGGGACGAAAAAGCCGCGAGAATCAATCGAGAGGGCTGCGGAAAAAATGCGGGGTCGGCCGCTGAGCGCGGAGCACAAGGCTCGCATCGGGGCGGCAAATCGGGGGCGCCCGCAGTCCGCCGAGGTCCGCGCCAGAATCTCCGCGTCGCTCACAGGGCGGGCGCGCCCGGCATCCGCCACTGAGGCTCAGCGGCTGAAGGTGACTGGCGTGCCGAAGTCGGCCGAGGCCCGTGCGCGAATGTCAGAGGGCAAGCGGCGCGGCTGGGCTCTGCGCAAGGCGGCCGCCATTCAGGCCGTGCCCACGCCATAGCACCGCCCCGTGCGTTGAGGCCCTGCGCCCCGCCGCGCCTTCTCCGCGTATGGCCCGCAAGGCAGCATCCCAACCACCGCGCGAGCCGATCCGCTTTGAGCCTGACGGCCGCATCCTGTCGGCGTTTCTGCTTGCGGACAATGAGTTCGACATCATCCAGGGGCCGATCGGCTCAGGCAAGACGGACGCCGCGATCATGCGTCTGTTCCGGCATGCGAGCCAGCAACCGCCGCAGGGCGACAAGGTCCGCCGCTCCCGGTTTGCCATCGTCCGCTCGACCTTCCCCGAGCTGAAGACGACGACGATCCCCTCGTTCGTGAACCTGTTTCCCGAGGGCACGGAGGCGCAAGGCGGGTTCGGCGAGATGTCGTGGTCGCCGCCGTTCACCTACCACATGCGCTATGGCGACATGGAAGCCGAGTTCATCTTCCTTGCGCTGGACAAGGACGACGACGTCAAGAAGCTGCGCTCGCTGCAGCTCACGGGGATCTATTTCAACGAGCTCCAGTACATCAGCCTGATGCTGGTGACCGAGGGGCTGTCGCGTTGCGGCCGCTATCCGTCGGTCAAGAACGGCGGGTGCAACTGGTCCGGCGGCATCGCCGACATGAACGCGCCGGAGAGCCTGCACTGGGCGCCCATCATGTTTGGCAAGGCGCCCGTGCCGGACCATTTCACGCCCGACGACGTCCAGAAACACAGGCGCCCGCCCGGCTGGTGCCTGTACGTCCAGCCGCCGGCGCTGCTGGTGCTTGACGATGCGCTGAAGGCCTCCGGGCTGGAGCCGCTGAATCCGGGCGACGAGGTCGAGTACTGCGTCAACCCCGGCGCCGAGAACCTGCGCTGGCTCAGGCCGGACTACTACCCGAAGAAGATCCACGGGGTCACGCGCCAGTGGATCGACGCCAACTGCCGCAACATCGCCGCCAGCCAGATGAAGGGCAAGGCGGTGCACCCGCTGTTCCGCGGCGAGGGTGAGCGCAACAGCCACGTCAGCCCGAACGCGCTCAAGTTCAATCCCGAGCTGGAGCTTTACGTCGGTATGGACTTTGGCCTGACCCCGGCAGTCGTGTTTGGCCAGACGATCCGCGGCCGGGTGTTCGTGCTGGGCGAGCTTTACGCCGAGGGCGTGGGCGCGGTGAGCTTCGCGCCCGTGGTCAAGCGCGAGATCCTGCGCCGCTTTGGCGGGCTCGATCTGGCGCGCGTCAAGTTCATCGGCGACCCTGGCAGCGCCGTCCGGTCACAGACTGACGAGCAAACCCCGTTCGACATTTTCCGCCAGCAAGGCATGCCGGTTCGCCCGGCGCCCGGCGCCAACCGGTTCTCCAAGGTCGGCGGGCGCAAGGAGGTGGTCGACAGCCTGCTTGAGCGTCAGGTCGACGGCTATCAGGCGCTGATGATCGACCCCGGCTGCCGCATGCTGGTGCAGGGCCTGAGCGGTGGCTACCAGTTCAAGGTCACCAAATCCTCGTTCGGCGAGTTCGTCTCATCGGACGTGGTCAAGAACCAATATTCTCACACAAATGACGCCTTCCAATATTTACTTTTGGGTATGGGCGAGGGCGGCAACCTGCTGTTCGGCGCCGGCCGCAACGTCGCCGCGGTCCAGACCAAGGTGCAGGCGCGCGTGTTCGATCGCGGATCGCGCGCACCGCTGTTCCGCGCTCGCCGATGATCGAGACCGACGACACTCTCTCGGGCATGCCGCCTCATTGGTATGTCGCCTTCTACGACGGCGATCAGCGGTATTGGTGGTCGGGCCTGTGCCGCACCGGCTTTCGCCATGTCGCCGCGTTCGGCTATTGCGCCGACCAGGCCGCGTGGCTGCTGTACGACGTCACCACCCGCCGCACCCTGATCCGCATGCTGACGCCCAGCCAGATGGACGCATGGGTCGAGGCCCTGCCGGACCACCGCTGCATCCTTGCGTTCGAGCCAGTCGGCGAGCCTGTCGATCCGGGGCTGCGCTTGGGGTTCTGGTGCACGCCGGCGGTGGCTCATCTGGTCGGCGCGCGGTCCCGTGCGTTGAGACCGGAGGCCTTCTATCGCGATTTGCTTGCTCAAGGTGCGCGACCCGCGTTCGAGAGCAGGCAGGCATGAGGACTCCGAAGGTCACGCTCCCCGAAGAAGACCCGGCCACCAAAGCCGCGCGCGAGCGTGAGGAGCGTCGGGCTGAGAACGCGCGGACAGAGGAGACCCAAGCCTGGCTGCTGGGGGCAACCGGCCGGCGCAATCGTCGTTTTGGCTCGCTGCCCGGCGGTGGTGGCGGGTCCGTTCCGATCGTGGGCGGCCCGATGACCCCCGGCGTCGGCTCGCCCGGCGGTTCGGGCGCGGGGTCTGGCACCGCTTTTGCCGGTGGCTCGCGCTTTGGCTCCGCTGATCGCAGCCTCTCGGTTATGTACTGATGACCACCGCCAAGCAAATCCTCGCCCGCGTCGCCGCAGCGAGGCAGGACAAGGCGCGTCACGCCACATGGATTGACGAGACGCTTCGCCTGGCGCTGCCGACCTATCGCCGATGCAATGAGAAATCGGATACCTCGCTCCGCATTGAGGAGCAGGACGACCAGTTCGACAATGAGCTGGAGATCGTCGCCGAGGATTTTGCGTCTGATATGATCTCGACCTTCACCCCGCGCCATGAGCGGTGGGTGATGTTCGAGCCGGCCGACGACCTGTCGGAGGGCCAGAAGCGCGAGATCGCGCCGCAACTTGCCGCGATCGGCGACGCCGTGTTCGCTGAGATCGAGCGGTCAAACTACTGGGACGCCGCGCAGGAGTGCTTCGCCTATTGGGGCGTGTCGGCAATGGCGGTTGCCCTGTCGGACATGGGCCCACTGAACCCGCTGCATTTTCAGCCGATCGAGATTCCAGACCTGCTGATGGAGCGCGGCCCGGACGGGTCCGTGACCGGCAAGTGGCGCGAGATGAAACTGACGCAGGCCGAGCAGAACATGCTTTGGGGCGCGTCGATGGGGTCGATCTTCCCGGCGTTCAGTGGCGCCGGCAAGGACAAGAAGCAACGGATTGTTGAGGGCTGTGACCGCGACTGGTCGACGCCGGGCGTTGAGCGGTGGAGCTACCGGATCTTCGTCGACGACAAGGAGCGGGTGAACCTCACCTATGAGGGCGCCGGCTCCTGCCCGATCATCACCTGCCGCTTTCGTCAGCAAGCCGATTCCGCGTGGGGCCCCGGCC
>Ga0315909_10001421_pt1 | contig 32421 bp, 44 predicted proteins | sample LakEriMetagenome_11_FD_203527 | JGI IMG/M metagenome (GOLD analysis project Ga0315909, IMG submission 203527) | Freshwater fungal communities from buoy surface, Lake Erie, Ohio, United States - Buoy 2 MA125 | ecosystem: Environmental > Aquatic > Freshwater > Lake | place: USA: Lake Erie, Ohio... | reverse complement strand
CCCCTTCACATCCTCCACCTGCGAGCGCGCGGCGACCACCGCGTTAGACGCCGCTGCCACCGCCGCCGCCGCCTTATCCCTATGATCCTGCGACCCCGCGTCATTGATGATCATCGTCGCCAGCGCCGTCTCCGCATCCGCGAGCGCCGTCTCCGCGTCCTTTAAGCGCTTCATAGCCTCGTTAATATTGGAATTTGAATCAGACATTTATATATTAAAAGATATATTTTATTAAATGAACGTTCAAGATTTTATGAAATTTCAATTATTAACAACTACACCGAATACAAAAACGTTACTTTCAAATATAATTGCCTTGACTTTAGTTGATAAGGCAATTATAAATTTTTCAGTATGGTTTCCTTATTTGAAATCTTTATGCTCTAGACCACATAAACATATTACTTCACCAAATAAACAAATTCGAGCAACAATTGAATGTGAACGTATTATAATTCCATCAAATAATTCAAAACAGAATATTACTGCTTCACATGTTCGTATGGATTCAGTTATACATTATATAACGACTATTCCTGAAATTAAAAATTTACTTTGTATGACTCATCATGATTATTTACCGAATGAATTTGAAGCTATACAAATTGAACCTGATCTTTATTTCCAACTTCTTATGCTAAAACATTCAGATGGACAAGTTGAATGTATTAAATTTAGATTATTTTGTTACGAACATGAAATTCAATATTTACAACAATTTATTGATAAATGTAATATTGATTATGAACGAAGAATGGCAAATAAATTAGGAACTTCTTTATATTATTTTGATATGATGACTCAAACTAAATCAAGAAAATCTCTTCAAAATGCTTTACCTACAACACATCTAATTTATAATAAACATAAATTTCATACTACAAGAAGTTTTGAGAATGTATTTTTTGAACAAAAAAATAAAGTTCAAAATCATACTGAATTTTTTCTAAAAAGAAAAGATTGGTATGATAAAAAAGGTATTCCTTATACTTTAGGATTTATGTTTCATGGTGATCCAGGATGTGGAAAAACTTCAACTGTAAAAGCTATTGCCAATATTTCAAGAAGACATATTGTTAATATTCAATTATCTGAAATTAAAACTAAATCACAATTACGTCATTTATTTTTTAATGATGAAATTCACGTTCATAATGGAACAACAGTAGAACGTTATACTATTCCAGTTCATGAACGTTTATATGTTATTGATGATATTGATGCTATGGGTGATTCAGTATTAGAACGTAGCAATAAAAAACCTACAAGTTCTGTAACAGAACATCCTAAAGGTGATACATGGTTTGAAAATCATGAAGAAGAAATTAAAGAACCTATTGATTTAGCTTTTCTCTTAAATTTATTGGATGGAGCTCTAGAATCTTCAGGTCGTATTCTTGCTATTTCAAGTAATTTTCCTGAAAGAATTGATAAAGCTTTAATTCGTCCTGGACGTATTGATATGATAATTAATTTCAAAAAATGTAATTTACAAATCTTGAAAGAAATGATTGAAAGTTTTTATGAAATTAAAATTCCTGATTTTACAGATGAATCATTAAATTATAAATGGAGTCCTGCTGAAGTTAATCAAATTCTTTTTAGAAATTTTGGAAAATCTATTGAAGCAATTAAAGAACTTGAAGAACTAAATCCTTCTGATCTTTATGGATTTACTCAGAACAAATCTTAGCCAGTTTTGTTATATTAATTACATATTGCCATACATTTTTCATTGAATTTTCTGACATTCCTTGACAATAATGTTTTAGTTTAATAAAAACATCATTTTCTATATGCTTAGAATATTCATCATAAGAATAATTTAAGAAAAAATCTCTATCTTTTGCTAAAATCTTATCTTGAAATCGATTTGTATTTACATAAACATCTCTAATAGGTTTAGATGGATTAGTTGTTCTAAACCATTTAAGACCTGTAATATACATAGGAAAATCTTTATCGTCAGGATACATTTGTGTTAATTCTGTAATTAATGAAATAATTTGCTCATAAAATGCATTAACAAATACTGATTTGGATGACATTACATTTAAAACTCATTATATATTAAAATGGATGTAAGGATTTTAGCTTCTTTACTGATTCTTTTATTTATAAGTTTATTTGTTATAATTCCTACATATGCTGCAAAAGATAAACAAAAAGAAATTCAAAATTGGGTAGGTATGGGATTTTCTGGTTTATTATTATTAATTGTTACATTTCAAACTCGTGATCCTACACTAGGTGTTCCTATTATGTTTTATTTGTTTGTTCTTGGAGTTATTCTTTCTGGAATATATTGGTGGATACCCAAATATATTCCAAAGGATAATCAAAATTCTGCTATAAATAATATGTTTTTAGCTTCTACATTAGCAATTATATTGGTAAATAGTTCAAGTCCTTCAATGGCAGCTACATTACCTCCTGCTGCTACTAATGCGCTTATGAATATATTACGTGGTGGAAAAAAACGAGGATAATTTATTTACGTTCAATACCACCAAATTCAGATTTACGTTGAGCCATCATTTGTTCCATTTTTGAAGATACATCACCATTTGAACCGGTTTTTTCTTTAGAAATAGTATTTTGAGTTGTAGGACCGCCTGAAGGTAATCCTGCTCCACCTATATTAGGTCCCATTCCAGCATCTAAATAAGTATACATAGAATTCCCATCAGATACGAAACTTGTAGGTGAATCCCACAAAGAATATGACTCACTTAATTTTCCTGTTCCTTCAAATCCCCATGCTGCATAATTACCATCTGGAGGTTGAGGAGCACCACCTACTGATGCACCAACAGAATTAGTTTCTTTTACAGGTTTTTCATTACGTGCATTTGTAGGTTTTGCAATGAAACCATAAATGTCTTTACCCACAAACACGTCTTTGGTTTCAGGAACATATAAAGTAGGAACTTTTTTTAAGAAAGCAGGAATTTGATCTCGAGCAAGATTTTCAACTAAAATAAATTTATAAAGTGATGATTTATTTAATGCCTTTAAGGTTTCAATAATTTGTTTTGAGTTCGGACATCTTTCACTATAAAATAAATAAGGTTGCGACATCTCTCGTTATTGAGTTTTCAGGAAAAAAACGGATGAAACAATAACGAAATGGCAGAAGAATCAAAGATGGCTAAAATTGAGAACTTAAAAGTATCCAAAAAAGGGTTTGAACTTAAGTTCGAACTTCATAATTTTCCTGTAACATTTGTTAATGCCTTACGACGTATTATTTTAAATAACATTCCTACTGTTGTAGTTCAAGACGTCCAAATTTTGAAAAATACTACACAAATGCCCCATGAAATGTTGAAACATAGAATAGAAATGCTTCCTATTAATGTAAATCCTCAAGATCATTCAACTATTAAAGATACAGTTATTGAACTAAATATTCTTGAAAATCCGGATCAAAAAGGAATTGAAACTATTACAACCGATCATTTTACTGTCGCATCAGGAATAGATGGACTTATTATGAAAGACAGGGATTTGAATACGCCTTTATTATTCACTAAACTCCGACCTGGTGAAACCATTCATGTTCGTGGACGTCTTGGAGTTGAAAATGGTTCTCAAGTATGTTTATGTACTACAAATTGGATAGTTGATGAAGATTTAGCAGAAGCAGAACGTAAAATTTGGGAAGAACAAAAACAAGACATTCGTGAATTTAATACTACAAGAATTCAACGTCTATATTCACGCAATGAACAAGGTCGTCCAAATAAATTTAATTTTGTTATTGAAAGTATTGGTGTTCTAGAATCTAAAGAAATTCTTAAATTAGGTTTGGAAGTATTACGTAAACAACTTAAAAATTTTATGGATGATATTTTAGATAATATTCAAAGGGAGCAAGACAAGGGTTCCTATGGAATTTCTGTAGAGCAAGGAGGTCATACTATAGGTGCTTTATTTCAAGAAGTTATTTATACTGATAAAAATGTTTCTTTTGTGGCGTATGATATTCCTCATCCTCTACGTAAAACAACTGTTTTAAGATTTCATACTACAAAAACACCTGAATCTATTCTAAAATATGCAAATGAAACAATTGAACAATATTGTTCTGAAGTAGAAAAGGTTTTGTAATTTCTTAATAATGGCGGACGTATTAACTTTTCAACCAGAAGAATACGAAATTTTAGAAGAATTTACATTTGAAGAGGAAATACAAAGACCAGATGAATTAAGATTTTTTACTTTAGATGAACAATTACTAGATTATTTTGAAAAAGTTCTTCCTGTAGGAAAAAAGATATCAAAGGCAGACTATAAACGTATAGCAAAAGAAGTTGATAGAATAAGAACAGTATATCAACAATCAGTTACAGTTACGGATACTGATTATAGAATTGACTTAGAAAGAAAAGAATTAAATATTCCATGGATAAAACATATCTATTCAGCATCTGACTTAAAATCATATTCTTATGCTGAATCATGGCTTCCAATTTTCAGTCAAGAATCTAGAACTATTCCTAATTTTTTTTCAAGAATGGCTCTTGCTTTACCAAAACCATATAAACCATCAAAAGGATTACCAATTACTCAAAAAACTATTATGGTAGATGAAGAAGGTAAAAATGAAGTTATTGGATTAGGACAATTTACTAAAACAAAAACGTTTATTCATGAAGACGGTTCTATGACAATTGAAAAAATACCTCTTTTAAACACTCAAGATGAAATTAAATCAAAAGGATTTTATTTATCTGATAGAAAAATAGACATTCCACATCCATTATCAGAACATCCTTTTTTAAGTTCAAATAGACCTAGAAGTATTATAACTGAAAAACCCCTTTTAGAAATTTTTCCTACGATTGAAGCTATCTTAACTCATGCTGTTCCTGTAACAAAAGATCCTTATAATGAAGGATTAAAATATTTGAAAATTTATGATGTTAAATTATCTAATATTCCGTGGAATTTATGGAAAGATAAATTTCCATCTGAAGATACTATAACTGGTGATAAAAAATCGGAATCTATATCCTTTCCTAAAAAATCTGATTCCGTAAATCCTTCTGAATCTTTACAAAAAGTGTATGTTCTTCCATGGTATGAAGGTGTTAATCCTAGATATTGGTTAATGCAACAAGAAGATAGAGGACAATTAGTTATTAATATGATTTTATCCAAAGCACATGATTCAGGATTAGTTCCTCCTGAATTACCTGGTGAAAAACCCAAGGCTGTATTTCCCAAATCTACATCAGAAGAATGTTTGAAAACAGATACATTTGAAGAATTTGTTGAATCAGGTATTTTCAGTTTAAAAGATAAAACTTGTATTCCTACAAGCTATTTTTCTCAATTATCAAAAGAATTAGTTTCAAAAGATAAAAAATCTTGGAATGAAAATATTTTAAAAGAACATCAACTATTACTAAAAGATTTTCAGATAATTATTGAAAAACCTAAAAAAGAAAAATATGATAAACATGATAGTAAAGATGATTCTGAATTAAGAAGAGATGTTAAAGCTATTTTAAAAGACTTAAATAGATTACCTGAAGATAAAGCTTATGCCATTGAAAAATTTATTCGAAGTTTAAGTACTTCAAATAGAGTTTATATTGATAAAGATTCTATGTTTGTTATTTGTTCACATACTATGGCTGAATTAAGAGGAGATTTAGAAAGAGATTGGAGAACTTTTTATGATGAATGGACTTATATTGATGATGGATTTAGATCATGTAAATTCTGTGGAGAACAAATTAATTCAGATGTTTTAGTGACACAAGATGATTTTGATGAGAATGGAAATCCTTTAGTTAGTGGAGATGTTTTACCTACACAAGAATTTCATGGACATATATCATCATTTACAAGTTCCTTAAATGAACTTAAACATAATTTTATGCTAGAAAATCCAGGTGAATCTACATTTTATTTATTATTATCATTATTACAAGTTCTTCCTAAAGAAACACAATTATTACCTATAATTCAGATGATTAGAGATTTATCAGGTATATTAAGAAAGAGCACAAAAATTGAGAAAGCAGATAAAGAAAGAGTTGAAGGAATTCTTGGTTTAGCAGGAATGATAATTTTATTACAAACACATAATCCTTTTTTAATCCCTCGTAGATCTTTTGGTTCTAAAATATTAAAATTAACAGGATATCCTCGTGATACAGAGGATACTAAAGATTCACCTATTTTAGATGTATTAATTTCAATTATGAAATCTACATTTGAATTATCACCTAGCACATTTAAAGGACCATCAAAAACGTTATTTAAAGCTGTTTTAGTAAAACCTAAAGAAATTCGTAAAGAATCTTTGAAATATATTGATGCGTTTGTAAAGAAATTCAAGGCACAATTAATTGCTGCTAAAGAAAGATATGATTTAACTCCTTTAACAGAAGAAATTTCAAATTTAATTAGTTTACCATCTATAAAAATTGAAAAAAATGAATATGAACCTATGGAAAGATTAGGTTCTGAAGAACTTTCTGCTGAATGTGATATATACTTTCCTAAAGCATTTTTAACTTTAAAATTACCTCCTAAAGTTTATCAGGATAAACTAAAATTACAAGAAAATATAAAACCTTCAAAGAATTCTCAAAAAATTACTGCTAAATTGATTTTGGAAGAAGAAATTGAATTAACTAAAAAAGAAATGGAAAAGAATTTAAGTATGGGATTTCCAAAATTATCTAAGATGGATAAAATTGAATCATTTATTAAATCTACAGATGATGGAATAGCATTATTATTTTTATTAAATCGTATTCTTGATTTTTTAAGTTCAACTGATTTTTCTAAAGAAACAATTATTGAATATAGAGAAATATCTACGAATTTAAAAACTTCAATTAATTTATCAATTTTAAGAGATATATCCAAAGGATTATTATACAAATTATTTCATGAAATATCATCTCATAAAAATAAATTAAGTATTTTAAATTTAATTACATTAGTTGTTCAAAAAGATCTTTCATTAAATATGATGTTATTAACTGAAGATGAAGCACAAAAAGAAGATTTGACATTGAGAGCAAAAGAAAGAGAAACTTTCAAAATGAGAATGAGACAAATGGATGATACACAACGTGAAATTACTAAAATGCTTCTAGATATTGGTTTAGCAGGATATATTATTACAAATGAAGATCGTGAATTATTCTCACAAGAATATAATATTAAAGAAGAAGAAGAACCTGATTTAGAAGTATCAGAAGATGGAGTAGTTCGTCCTGATTATGAAGATGGAGATATTCGTCGTGGTCCAGATGGAAGAGAATTAACGATTGGTAATGGTGGTTATGGTGAACAAGGAAATGAAAATGGAGATTATAATGGTGGAGGACAATTTGATGATGGAGAAGGTTTTGGTGTGTAATATATAAATAATGGCAGTACAGAATCCACTAACTTATAACGATCTTTTAAAAAAATTTAAAGTTGAAGAAAATAAGGCGTATCAATATAATACGGTAACTTTTACTGGTATTCAGAATGCGCCGTCTATTACACGCGATTCTGTAAACGCATTAATTATACCTAATAGATATTTTAAAGTTATGGGTCCAGTCGAATATATGCCTGGTAGAGAGTATATAAAAATTAACATTTTTGAAAAAGAAAGAAACAACCGTGTTGGTGACGATACTAGTCAATTCGGTCTTACTCAAAGAATGGATTTTGGTGATGATGGTCTTACTGAATATGAACCACCAGGAGGAGGTAATAAACGAAGAAGAACTAAAAAATCAAAGAAAAGTAAACGTAGACGTTCTTTTAAATAAGTTTCATTTTTTCAACTTTATAACTTCTTGAATTATAAAGAGATAATCTTGATTGAAATTGTCTACGAAATGTTGAATCAACAATATCAATAATTAATGGATTTATTTCTCTCCCAACTTTTTCAGTTCTCAAAATTCTCCCAACAATTTGATCTACATCAGGTCTTGGTGTTGCGATAATAAGAGTATTTAAAGTAGCAACATCAAATCCTTCTTTACACATTTGATATGTTGCTAAAAGGATTTTCTTAGTTTCACACCAAATAGTTCTTTGTTCAGATTTAACTTCACGACCAAGAATACACGCTTGTTCTTGAATTTCTGGAGGAAATAATTCAAATAAAGTTTTTAAATGATCTACTCTATCAGATAAAAGTAAAAGTTGTCGTTTATCTTCAATAACATCTAATAAAATTTCTACAAGGAATTTATTACGTTCTTGAAATTCTACTAATTTATTAATCATTAATGATGTAAACATAACACCTTGAGAATTATAAATAATTGTATTAAATTCTTCATTATCAGGTTCAAATTCATATACTTCAACTTTCACATTTTCATCTTTTTTATCAGATGTATCAGATTTATAAAGAATTGGACCAAGAAACCAATTTATTACATACATTAGACGGTCTTTACGTTCAGGCGTAGCAGATAAACCAAGCATATATTGACAAGTTAATTTTGGAATAGCTTGTGAGAATGATTCGGATGCAATATGATGACATTCATCAACAATAAGAAATCCAAAATTTTCAAATACTTCTGTAGAATAATCTTTTAATGAAATACTTTGAAGCATAGCAACAACAATATCTTTTTCTTTAATATCTATTTTGTCTCCTTGGATACATCCAATTCTTGCTTTGGGGAGGAATGATCGGATTCTATCAATCCATTGATCTCTGAGGAAAGTGTTGTGTACGAGGATGATTGTTGGGACTCGTAATTTGGAGGCGATGAAGAGAGCACAGACTGTTTTACCTCCTCCTGTTTGGAGGGAGATAATTCCATCTCTAGGTTCAGGACAGAGAAAAGATTTAATAACCTCTTCTTGGTGAGTTCTAATGCTTCCATTAAATTCCCAATTGGATTCATTCTGCTTTGTAATATTACGTAAAGATGTTTTCAATGGACCAAAATGCTGAATTCCAAAATGTTTAGGAACATATAAGAATTCAGAATCTTCGTTATAAACAGGATATTTCTTTACATATTGAGGTTTCACAAATACAGAAGGAACATAAGGTCTTACATTTAACATAGATTTAATATGATTTAAATTAGAAATATCTTTTTTTGCTATTTTATAACCTTGTAAAGTTAACATACTATTTTTATCTCTTAAATTTATATATCCATTTTAAATCTACCATTTTTTAATTTAAATCCTTTTTGTATTGGCTGTGATTGAATTATTACAGGTTTTTGAATTTTTGGAATAGGATTAGGAGATGAAATACCTAAAATTTGATTTACATGTGGATGTAATCTCATAGATTCAGCAGCAAATCTACTATCTCTATAAGTTGTAAAAACTTGTTCACATGAACAAAGAGTAAAAAAGTCTATTAACATATCAATATTTAAATCATTTTTAGATATTTGTAATTTTTCAGAAGAAATTTCATGTAAGGCACCTTTATATGAATTTTGTAATGATAATGAAGATAATATAATAGAATCACGATTCAGATTTTTCCAGAATTTTATACTTTCATTATCATCTGATACAACAATTTGTTGTTTATTTTTTCCATATGAAAATACATTCACAGCTAAATATTGTATAGGTAATTGACGACCTTTATTACTTTTATATGTTATACGATCAGTTCCACGAATATGTATTCCTAAAGAAGAAGCTAAATTATATTTTTGTTGTCTATTTAAAACTTCTTCAATAATTTTAGGATTTATAACTCTAAATACATTAGCAAAATATGTAGAATTAGAAAAAAGACTTCTTAACCCAAAACAAGAATATACTATAACATCCTCATTAAATTTCTTTTGTTCATTTAATATACCTATATCTAAATTAAGTTCTTTTCTTTTTGTAAATAATTCATCTGTAAAAGGTTGATGAATATTATCTTTCCAATAAGAAGGATAATAAGTAGCATCTGTTGGAATATCATTCAAAGAATTTAGAGTAGGCATATTAATTAAATTAAAATATGTATAAAATGATTCATCTGTATGTCTAATAAATCTATCAGTCCAATCAACATAAATTTGTAAATTATTATCAAGAGCATATTTAACTGCCATTTTTAAAGATTCTAATCTATCTCCAAAACCTAACCATCCTTTAACAACTAAATATTTCATCCTTATTATAATAAAAGAATGTTAGATGCTGCTTTAGTCGAATTTCTAGGAACAGCTCTTTTAATTGGAACTATATCTTTTACTGGAACACCTGTATTAATTGTTGCCGCACTCGCAATTGCTATTGGATTTGGTGGGAAAGTATCAGGAGGACATTTTAATCCTGCAGTGACTGCGTGGGCATTAGCTTCAGGAAAAATAGGTAAGTCAAAAGCCCTTCAATATATTATAGCACAAGTTGGTGCTGCTCTAAGTATTTGGATTCTTAGTTCTATGGTTAAATATTAAAAATGGATGTAGAAATTCCAGAAGTTATAACTTGTATGGACGAAGAAATTCAACATAAGACAGAGTATACGGACGATGAAAAATATAGTAATTATTGTATTTTGGTTGATGCTATGACTGACATCCAAAATAATAATATTACTCGTGAATGGATTGTAAATCATTCTCATCTTATTATGCGATATAGGGATTGGATACACGATTATTCTAAAGTTTCACCTGAAATTGATGATGAAGAATTTCGTATTCGATTATCAGGAATTGAATCATTCTTAAATATTTTATGTGACCAACTCAGAAAATTTGGAACGTTTGATCTTGGTATTTATTATCGTCTAAATCAATATATCAAATATGTTATTGATCATAATACTCCTATAAGTGAAGAAAATAATTTAGTAAATATGATTTCAGCATTAAGTGTTTAATCTTAATTAAAAACTTCCTTCATAGATTAAATAAAAGATGAATAAGGTTTTTGATTATAATGGGACATTCGTCTCCGCCTCTAAACCTGTTAAACAATTAAGAACTGTAAAAAAAACATTTATGATTGATTCTGCTGATAGAGATACCGTAAAATATTATACAAATGGCGATATTGTAATTTATTTACCTAGAGTTTATGAAAATGTAGTTTCTTTGAGATTAATGGCAGCTGAGTTTCCTCTTTTAGTTTCTTCTACTAGTCCAGGAGCACAAAGACATGAATATAAAAATGGTCAAAATATTCAAGATACTACAACATGGAGTTCTTCACCTATTGATAATAATGTATATTATTTTTTAATTGATATTGAAGGATTAAATAAAGTGGATGAATGTGCAGTAGCAGGAAATCGTTCTTCTTTTCCTGATTCATATTATGCTAAGATTCCTGTTACTATTTCTAATAATGGAAAATTTATTGAATATAATGATCATTCAGGACAAGATAATATTTCAAGATATTCACCTGCTATTGGTAAATTAGATAGAATGCATATTAGAACTAGATTACATTCTCAACAAGGTAATAGAGGATTTATTTATTGGACTACTGATGGGGGGTATGCTGGAGAAACATCAGGAAATCAAAAAGATGCAGAGTTTTCTTTAACATTTGAGATTGAATATTTAGATAATGTATTTGACGAATTTTCTTCTTTAGAAACTAGAATTGGGGAACGAGTTTAATTTTAAGGGACTAAATTTAGTCTTGTGTTTTGGATTACTACAAAATGCGAAAACAACTGCCGATAACCAAATTATAATAACAAGATGTCCATACCAATCTAAAAGACCTATTTTTTTAACAGGAGGTGAAGGGATAGGCTCTAGTGGAGGTAATTCATCAGACTCTTGAGTAATACTACTCAAATCATCCTCATCTTCTTCTACACCCCAAAACTCCCAACCATCATATCTCGTAATAAAGTTAAGAAGAGTATATAAATCTACGAAAACGGTATTTTCACGCTTCCAATTACGATTCTGTCCAAAACAAACATCTTTAATAGTTCCACCACAATCTTCTACCCAATCAAAGATACTATCAAAATGTTTATTTACGATATAATCATAATAACCTCCACTGTAACTTATAATCATATGACGCATCATGTCTTTGTAGTTTGATTCCTCAATTCCTTCATAAAGTTCTTGCTTCATGAAGAAATAGGGCTTACGAACAACTTGGTCCATATTGTTGATGTTTAAATAAACAATATTACCATTAGAGCGATGGATTCCTATAGTATTAAAGAAATCATCATCGTTTGCCTCCATGAGAATGTAGTCAATAACTTTCATCTTGTTCGCCATACTTTTAGATCTATTTAAAGAAACCTTAATCCGTTTTCCATTAACGCATTTTTCTACCTAAATTTACAAATGTATCTAAAGTAAATAAGAAAAATACACCTGTAAAAATATATAACATCATATCTTGTGAAGATCCTGTTTCGTATCCAGTTTTATTTTGTTCAATCATATGAAGAATTCGATTTAGTTTTAAATCATATGATGATTCTTGGAATGTTGAAGGAGCATAAGGAAAATCAAATCCACCATCTGAAGGATAAAATGGTTTTGAATAACCTTTTTTTGTAGATGAAAAATCTGTCATATGTTCTTTATTAGATTCTACTTTGGCAGGATGGAAATTAGATTCCATATCTTCATCTGAATTAGCATAAGGCATAGATTTTGATAAATCATCTATTGTTTTCTTATGTTTTTGTATTGCGGCTGTTGATCTATGAATTGGAGTAGGATGAACTCGACCTTCTTTTTCTGGATCACGAACTTCTTCTTTTGTTCCATATTTTGAAGCCATATTATGATGTTTTTTAGGAAAAGGTGCTCCCCATACTTCTTCTATACTTGCCATCCTCTACAGTTGTTTCATAGACAATAAAAAAACAGAGGAATTAGTAAATGAATCTCACACAACTCGAATTAGTCGTTGTTGGATTAATTATAGTTTATATTGCTTTCTTTACCAATCCTGTTCCTCTATTCTTACAATCTTTATTTGAATCCCCTGTCGGCCACGCCCTTGCCCTATGTGGAATTTTATATACTTTTGTATATCAAAGTTTTACGATCGGTATTTTCCTTGCGATTGCATATGTAATGACCACAAAACATGTTTCTGAACACATGACAGATAATAAAAAAGCTGAAGCACCTAAACAACAACCTACTTCAGAAGGTGTAGCTAAACCTGCCTTACATGGAGTTCTAGGTGCTTCTATGCCTGGTGAAAAGATGCGTTTACCTTCTACCGCTCAAAAGAAAGGAACACCCCCTCCTTCTAAAGTTCCTGAAGTTGCATCTCCTAAACCTGCGCATACACAAACCCAGGAAACTTTTGCCTCCTTTTAAATAATGTTCGAACAAATTGATGCTCTTGCTAAAACTCCATTTATTATTGGAATGATGATGTTATTACTAAATGTAGGTAGTAGATATGTAGTTCATGAATTTTCTGATAATGAAGAAGAATATTCTAAAAATATATTGATTCGTCGTCTAACTATATTTGCTGTATGTTTTGTTGGAACTCGTGATTTGATTGTATCTATTTTATTAACAGCAGGATTTGTAATTCTTGCTAGTGGATTCTTAAGAGGGTCGCCTATGGCAAGAGAAGGTTTGACTAATCCTGATAAAAAATTAAGAAAAAATGCAGGTTTAACAGATGTTGATGCTCCTGCGTATGATAAAGACCATAAAGAATTATTTACTTAAAATAATGGGAATATGTCAATCTAAAGATTTAGCTATTTGTTTAATTATTTTCAATCCTGCTAAATCTAAAAAACTTATTTCAAATTATTTTACAATGGTGAAAAAATTGGAAGGTTTTCCAATCTTTACACTAGAATTAGTATTTAATGATAGAGAACCTGAAATTCCTGACGCTTTTCATGTTTATGGACATTCTTATATGTTTCATAAAGAAAATTTATGTAGATTATTAGAGCAACAAGTTCCTGAAAAATATAAGAAAATTGCTTTTATGGATGCAGATTTATTTTATGATGATAAAAATTGGTATTATCAAACATCAAAATTATTAGATAGTTATGATGTAGTTCAAATGTTTGAAACTGCGCATTGGATGAATAGTAAAAATACAGAAAAAGAATTGTCTAGAAAATCAGTTTTATTTATGAAAGAAGAAGAATTTAATTTTAAATACCATCCTGGATTTGCATGGGCTTTTCGTAGAGAATATTATAATGATGTAGGTTATTTTGATTGGGCTGTTTCTGGTAGTGGCGATACTCTTTCTGTTGCAAAATGGTTAAATAAATCTCTTCCTTTAAATTTTAAATCTCTTCCTAGACCTTTACATACGGAATATATTAAATATTTTAATAAACCTAATCCAAAAATAACTTATTTGAAAGGTGTTAATATATATCATTTATATCATGGTTCTCGAGCAAATAGACAATATTCTGAAAGACATAAAATGTTATTTATTAATCAAGATATTAAAGAATTAGTTTTCTTAAATAATCAAGGTGTTTATGAATGGACAAATAAACCTGAATGGAACGAGATTTTCTTAAACTATTTTATTAATCGAAAAGATGATGAAGATGAAGAAGAAAAGAAAGAAGAAGTTCTTACAAGTTAATCCATCTAGGTATACAACGTTTAGTATATCTAGTAATTCCTCTTAATCTAATTTTGTTTTTTATGTAAAAGTTTTTATATGCTTGAATAGGATCTTTATCTTTATATTCTTGAGGCATAGCTTGTGCTGGATTAGTTATTCCTAATGGTGGAAGTAAAGGAATATTTTCCTGTAACCATTCAATATGCTGTTGTGTTTTATGAATTTTTCCATATCTAAAAGTATATTCTTTAGATAACTCAACACCTAATTTACATAGCCAAATATAATTTTCAAGAGAAGTTCTTGCCCAAATAGAGCATGGATGATTTATGTGTGCTTTCTTATAAGCGCTGGAAGGTAATGATAATTCAAGAAACCAATGAACTGAATAAAGCATTTGTGCTGTTTCCACTATCATCTTGACAACGTGTTTATCAAGATGATATTGTGCGCATTTTTTAGGATCATAATCAAGAAAGAATATATTCATACTTAATTTTATTAAGGAACATTAAGAATCCATTTTAAAGTTTAATACTTACACTATTCTTACCTGTTGATCCACCTTTTCTTTGGGAAGTTGCTACTTTTTTAGTTTCTACATTCGAATTTACAGATTTAAGAAGATCATCAATATTTACAGGAGCATTCATTTCTTTAGCAGGAGGAGGTGAAGGTTTTAGAATTGAAGGAGGAGGTTGTGCAGGTCTTGAAGGAAGTTTTACAGGAGATTTAATATTTGTAGGTGGAGGAGGTCTTACACTTGTTTGTTGAGGAGGAGGAGGAACCATACTACTCATAAAACTTGTTAGTCCTGCTAAAGGATTGCTGGGCGGTGCTTGAGGAGGCGCTACAGGATTACCACGCATAGTCGTAGTTTGTTGTTGCATAGCAGCAGTAGCTAATTGTCTTGCAATATCAGGATTTGTTTTTAGAATTTGATCTATATTAGGAACAGGTGCTTTCATAGTCATTTGATTAGTTAAATGAACCATGTAAATCATCATACATGTTCTTAAAGGAATACGAACTAAAGGATGCATTTTCAGATTATCACCATACAAATCATATAATTCTTCAAAATCTTCTTCCATATCACCAACATTCATTTGTGCAGATTCAGATAAACCTTCTAAATTTAATCCAAATGCTTTCAAAAAAGCAATATTTTTAGAACCCCATTCCATTGCTGACATACCAGTAATATACCAATCACAGAATTGCTTGATTGTTTGATCCATAGCTTTTTCACGACGAATGAAATCAAGTTCAATACGCATTTCTTCAATCGGTGAATCCAACGTAAATCTTTTACGTAAAGGAACACCAAGTTTTTGCATACGTTCAAATTTTCTTAGCATTTCATACTTTTCTTTCAAAGTATTTTCTTCGGACATTTTTTTAGATGATGATGAACTAAAATTTAGGAAAGGTTCAGCATTTAAATTTTCTAATCCGGATGAACTTCTTAATTCACCAACAGAATTTAATGAAGGCATTAATTTAGGTTCTTCTGATGGAGCAGAATTGAATTCAGGTAGTTCTATAGTTGAAAGTTCAGGAAGATTTAAATTTACTTGCTCGGCTTGAGCAATTTTGGGATTTGTTAATAAATCAGCACCAAAAATAGCATCCATATTTACTTCTTAGAATTACTCAGTTCTTAAAACTACAACGCATATTTAAAATGGATTTTATTTTTTTTCTTTGAAAGCAAAGTAATGCTTAAAGTTATTGACCTTAAATCACCTTTACCTCTTGTAGAGAATCCATTTGGGTTTCCCATGGATCCTTTTCAAGTATTTGCTGCATACGCCATATCTCGTAATGAAAATGTTCTTGTTACTGCTAAAACTGGTACAGGAAAAACTCTTGTTGGTGAATATCAAATTTTACATTCTTTAAAGAAACAAAAGCGTATATTCTATACAACTCCAATTAAATCTTTGAGTAATCAAAAATTTCATGACCTTAAAAAAATTCATTCATCTGTTGGTATTATGACTGGCGATATTAAATTTTCTCCTGATGCGGATATTGTTATTATGACCACTGAAATTCTCAGAAATCTTTTATTTAAACAAGGAACTACAACTGAGCATGTAGGTATTACTGCTTCTTTATCATTAGATAATGTAGATTCAATTATCTTCGATGAAGTTCATTATATCAATGATCCGGCACGTGGAAAAATTTGGGAAGAATGTTTTGTTTTAATTCCTCAAGAAATTAATTTGGTTCTTCTTTCAGCAACTATTTATAAACCTGAACCTTTTGCTCATTGGTTAGGTGAACTAAAACAAAAACCTATTCATTTAATTTCAACTGAATATAGAAATGTTCCATTAATTCATAAATTAGAAAATGGGAAAATTTTAATGAATCACGAAGATAAATTTGATTCGTCAGAATATTTGAAATACGTTCAAGATTATTATGAAATTGAACAAAAAAAGAAAAAACATAAAGAACAAGTTTCTCAAAAAGAACCTGATAAAGTTGTAAAAAGAGATTTTAAAGATAATTCATTTGTTCATAAATTAAATGAACTTATTGTTGATTTAGAAAAAACAGAAAAATTACCTGCCTTATTCTTTGTTCTTTCAAGAAAAATGTGCTGTGAATATGCTAAAAAAGTTTCGTCAGATTTGCTTACTTCATCAGAAACTGCAAATGTAAAACACATTATAAGTTTTAAATTACATAAATTCAAAGATGTTTTAGTATCTTCTCAATATTTTGAATTAGTACCTTTATTAGAAAAGGGTATTGGATTTCATCATAGTGGTGTTCTTCCTATTTTGAAAGAAATTACTGAGATTTTATTTGGTATGGGACTTGTAAAAGTCCTATTTGCTACGGAAACATTTGCAGTTGGATTAAACATGCCTACTAAAACTGTTGTATTTACATCCTTTCGTAAACAAACTGATTCAGGAGAATTTCGTATGTTAAGACCTGATGAATATACTCAAATGGCTGGAAGAGCAGGACGTAGAGGAAAAGATACAGAAGGTATTGTTATTTATCTTCCTATTCGTCAACCTGAACCTCTTGCTGAAATTCGTGGAATGATGACTGGACTAAAACCTTCTGTAACCTCGCAATTAAAGTTTACATATTCATATGTTCTTCAAGAAATTCATTCACGCAAAAATATTTTAAATCAAACTTATTGGAAACAAGAACGATTATGGGATATTTATATGCTAGAGAAAGACATTAAAAAAACTTTAGATGATCTTCCTGAGATTCCAGAAATTGAATTTATAGAATGTAAAGAACGACAAAGAATTATGGATATGATACAATCTAAAGAAAAACAAAAATTACTTTCTACATGGGATAATACACATTTACAACCTAAATGGAAAAATATTATAAACAACTTTAAATTTATACAATCTTCTTTGAAAAAGATTGAATTAATGAAAGAAGAAATTGAAATATTGAAAGAACCTCCTATTGAAATTAAACATAAACAACAGATTCTTCAAAAAACTGGTTATATTCGTGTTAATGGCACCTTAACTATTATGGGAACTTTGGCTGCCGAAATTTACGAAGGAAATCCTTTATTAATGTCTTATGCCTATACGAAAAAACTATTCCACGATTATTCAGCAGAAGAAATTACTATTTTCTTAAGTATTTTCTTAGAAACCGATGGATTTGACGATGTTTCTTATTTTATTCATCCTTCTCATCCTGCTTATGAACTACAACAATACGAATTTAAAATATCACAATACGATATTGATTTTCAACAAAAAATTTCATTGTTTTGGTGTGATTTAATTGAAGAATGGATTGAAGGCGAAACTTCTAAAAATATTTGTCAAAATTATAATATTGATGAAGGAACTCTCGTAAAAAATATTTTGAAATTAAATAATTTACTTGATGAATGGCGTAATCTTGCTACTATTATTGAAGATTTGGATATGCTTGATAAAATGCGTAATATTAATCTAGTTCGTGAAATTGTTGTTCCTGAAAGTCTTTATTTGAATTAATGTTCCATAAACCAAAGACCTTGTAAGAAAGCATCAGCTAAATCATCTTTTTTAGGATGTTTCAAAAGATAAGTTTTCCATTCTTCTGTTGGACATAATGTAGAAGCATGAACAATACCTGTTTTCTTTCTACCTTTATATGATTTAGTTGAATCTTCCAGAGTAGTAATATTTGTTAATTTATGTGTAGCAGAAATTCCTTTTACTTCATATCCGTGACATACAAACCACATATGCATCATTCCTTGAACGGCAAGCATTCTTTTATCAGGCTGTTGTTCAAATATAACTTTTGTTGCTCCATTCCATATAGAAGTTCTGGATGTTAATGCAGTAGAAATTAATGGTGCTAAATCTACAACTGATCCTGCTTTACATGATTTAACACATCTTTTCCATACAGGATTTTTAGAATAAATATAATTCACATATTCCTTTTTAGTTTTAAATTCTTGTTCGGATTCTTTTTTTAATTGTTCAATAGTTTTTTTACCTAAAGCAGATTTAGTTTGTGATTTTCCTTTATGTAATCTACATGCAAATTTATCTTCCCATACCCATGAAGCAACTTTCTTACATTTAAAACATTTTCTTATTCCTGCTTCTGACCCTTCAGCCATAACATCAATTAAATCCCAATGTAAAATTTTAAGATTTTTTCGTGATGTTCCTTCCATAATACAAAAAGCTAAATTTCTTAATCCTACATCAAAAGAAATTAGTTTCATTATTTATTCAAAACGGATAATATGTAGATTACAATAAAAGAATTTAAAATGTTTACACGTGATTATCTATATTCACTTTACAATACCGAGAAAAAAAGGCGTGAAGACGTTTATATTTCTACGGCAATTGATAAAATTAAAGATATAGTTATTGATCTTGCTACTAAAGGACGAACACAATATTTATGGTATTCAGAAGAAGCTTTAAGTCAAAGACAATTACATGAAATTGTTAAGAATCTTCAAGTTCTATTTCCTGATTCAAAAATTACGAAACGCCTAAATGGACTATTTATTGATTGGTGGATTTAGACCCGTGTGGATTTTAAATGAGCGTTTTTAGTAAGGAATGGTTGGAAAACGGATTAAATGTGCTAGTAATATAGCACATCAAACATGGAACAAGTTGAATGTATTTCAAAGGATATTCTTCAAAAAATTTCAGAAGTAAAAGAAGGGTCAAATGCTCATAAGTTTCTACTCATAAAAAAAAAGATCCTTGATGATTCACTTCAGAAAATTATTAATGAGGCTCAAATTAATAAATACGAGTATGAACTCTATAGTCTATTTGAAAAATGTGAAAGCCTTCGCTATAAAATTAGTATGAAGGAACATCGCCCAACAGATGATGATGAAGATATGAAAGCGTATAAAGAGGCTAAGGGGCAAATGCTGTGGATTCAACAGACTAAACTGAAGGGGATCAAACTTACAAACTTACCAAAGATGCCAGTTTGAAATGACCAAGGGTCTAAAATACATATTTTGTAGCCCATTTATAAATCCAATTTATATGTAAAATAATAGTTGGGAAAAATACAGAAGAAATATACATTTTTGGCATATTAGGTGTAGCCATTAAATAAATATAAATAATAACTTCATATAAAATCCTAAATAAAATCATAGTTGTTCCAAATAATAAATTAGATCTTAAATTTGGAAACATATTTCCAATCGCATAAATTAATGTTGGTATTTCAATAGGACTTAATAAAAATGCTAATGATGTGCCTTTATAATACAAAGCAAATAACCCATTAAAAATATAAAATATATGATGAAACCAACTAAACTTTCCAGGATAATCAACCATTCCAATAACACAATCCAAGAATAAAGAAGATATAAACCATAATGTTATTATTCTATGTAATGAAGATTCATTATTATACAAATTTTGAAAATATTCTTTATATGTATTTGTTGAAATACTTTTAAAGAAATTTATTAGAATTGGTATTCCACCTAAAACAAATAATATTGAAGCACCTAATAAAAATACCCATGATTTTTGTTTTAAATTTAAATGATCTCTCAGTAAAAAATAAATTATTATTTGAATACATGTAAATCCAATGAAAAATAACAAGTCCATTATTTTTCATTGTTTAATTATTTAGTATATGAATAACGCTTTGATTTAAGAAATTGCCTTTAGAAGTTGTAGAAGAACAGGTTTAGAATCTCTCTTTCCAAATGGAATACCTTTTTCAGTAAGAAGTTCTCTTAATTGAGTAGCAGTTTTAGATTGTAAATCATCAATATCTACTTCTTCTTTAGGGGGAGGAGGACCTTCAACAACTTCAACTTTCTCGTCGACGGATAATCTATCATCTTCTTCAGCTTCATGTTCAGGTTCAGGTTCAGAGGGAGGTTGAGGAACTTCTTCTTGCTCTGGAGGTTGAGTAAATTGAGAAGCCATGAAAGTTGAAAGAGATTGCATATGTTGAAGCATACGAGTTTGTTGCCAGTATAAATACCCAATCATACCAGCAAGAACAAAAATCATTGACGCCAAAACAATAATTGTAACATATGTAAGTTCCATTTTAATTCTTTATTAAGTTCTTTCTTTTTTCCTTTAAACGAATCTTTTATGTTTGTAAATATTAAAAATGCCTGATCCTCCTAGTCCTACCTTTGAAGGCCTCCCACCTCCAACAGGTGAGGATTCTCCCTTAGGCGATGGAGGGACTCCTATTCCGCCGCCTCAGCCACTGCATAGCGGCCTTCCACCACGACATCCTGGACCTCCACCTTCTCTTACACAAACACAAAAAGCAGCTATGGCAAAATCAGGTATTGCTGGTGCTCCTGCTCCTCGTCGTGCTACTGGAACAGGAAGGAAAACAAGGAAACGTAAATCTAAAAGTCGTCGTCGTCGAAACGGACGGACGTATCGGCGTTCATATGTTTAGAATATTCTGAAACTTTCTTTTCAAAGAAATTAGTTTTACCTTCCAATGAAATTAATTCCATAAAATCAAATGGATTTTGAGCACCAAAGATTTTAGGAATACCTAATTGAAGAGCTAGTCGATCAGCAACGAATTGAATGTATTGAGTCATATCTCGTGCATTCATTCCAATTAATGAACAAGGTAATGCTTCACAAATAAATTCAGTTTCAATTTTAACTGCTTCTACAATAATATCTTGAATTTCTTCACGAGAAAGTTTATTTTCCAAAAGGTGATAAAGAGCAACAGCAAATTCTGTATGTAAACCTTCATCTCTTGAAATTAGTTCATTTGAAAATGTAAGACCAGGAAGTAAACCACGTTTCTTTAACCAATAAATAGCACAAAATGACCCACTAAAGAAAATACCTTCAACACATGCAAATCCTACTAGACGAGTAGCATAAGATTCAGGTGAATCAATAAATTTTAGTGCCCACAAAGCTTTCTTTTGAATACATGGACTTAAGTCAATTGCACGAAATAATTTCTTTTGTTCTTCAGGATCTTTAATGTATTGGTCTATCAAAAGAGAATAAGTTTCAGAATGAATACCTTCCATTGCATTTTGAAAACCATAGAATAGACGAGCAACAGGAGAACTAATTTCTTTTTGGAATCGTGTAGCAAGATTTTCTTGGACGATTCCATCAGAACCAGCAAAGAATGCTAGAACTTGTGAAATGAAATATTTTTCAGGGTCTGATAATTTATTCCAATCTTCTTTATCTTTTGAGAAATCAATTTCTTCAGGAATCCAGAATACTGCAACAGATTTTTTGTAAAGTTTCATTAATTGTTGTTCTTTAGGAGAAATAGGGAACAAAGTATACTTTTCTCCCATTGTCTTTGAGGATGTGTCAAATAGTGGCTCCATATTCTTTACCATTAATATAAAAATGGCAAATTCGTTTTCACCAAACTATTTAAACAATGTATTTCAACAATCAGTTGTTCAAGGTCCTACTGGTCCTACTGGTGCTATAGATTTAGTTGATTTAAGGAATATCACTATTGCTAATGGCAATTTAACGGTAAACGGTGATGGTAATGAAACAGGATCTTTACTAGCACAATATATTACATTACCTGATTTAACTGATAAACAACAAGAAACATACCTTTATGCAGACAATAATACATTATTGTGGGACACTGGAGTAGTAGGATTTCCTGCTGTATCAACTGACGTTATTGGTTGGGTTCCAAAATTAAGACAAGATGTTTCAGTTACTCTATTGCCCGACGATGCAACCACCAGTGATATTGTTACAGCCTATAATAGCCTAATTACCACACTGTATCAAAAAGGTGTTATTTTTTCTGCTCCAGTTTTGCCTATTCAAACTCAGGGAACATTCGATGCTTTCGCAATAGGAACAGATACTCCATATAATGGTGATCCAACTCGTAATCAGAAGCTAAAGGTATTTACAATGGCTGCAACCAACTGGCCTGTTGAGTTGGTAAATATTAATCAGATCCAGAGTGTTGTTGTGAACTTTTATTCTGGAATTAGTCGTGATTCAAGTTTTTCAAGTGATGCTAGATTTGGGTTTTCAGATGATGATTCAAAACTTGTTTATTATTCCTACCAGCGACGAATTAATCGAATTAATCCAGATATTAACGCTGTAGGATCATCTGACATTTCGGCACCTCCAAACACAACAACACTACTTACACAAAATGATATAACTATAACTGATAAGGCAACTTTATCAAGATTATTTGCTACACCTTCAAATCCAAATATGGTTGATAAGGTAGATATCAATGCATACTGGACATGTGGATATGCTGGCAATTTGATAACAAACTGTAAACTTAACAAATTAATATTTAATTATTCATATTAAATCTTTCCTACAATTTTATGAATTGATAATGCTGAAACACCTGAAACATCTGAAACAATTTTCATATCTGATTTAGATTTTAAATTCATTACTTTTGCTATTACACCTGCAACAATAGTTTTAGGTGTATGTTCAAATTCATCTTCTGATTTCAAAGAAATTTCATATAAATAATCTAAAATCTTATCTCTTTGTGAATCATTTAAGTTTAAGGAAGCACATAATCTTTCTGCTAATCCTACTTGTGTTTGTAATACTGAATTTTCTGTTGGATTAAATTGACTAATTGCTTTACATAATGCACGAATATTTACAACGAATAATTTAGCTATTTCTTCATGACTACGTGGAGCATTATTATTACGACAAGATACAAATACTGACGCTGCCATTAATGAACGACGAGTTTCTCCTCTAACTTTTTGTGCATCTTCTAAATGTTTATAAAGTCCACATGCATCCATAATAATAGCTTTTGGTAATCCTGCTTGTGTACATGATAATTGAATAGCATCAAATATACCCATCCATGATCTTTGACTATTTGAAGACAAAGACCAGCATGATAATCTTTGAATTGATTTTAGATTTGTATTATTTGCTGCAATACCTTTAAAAGATACCATAGAACCATATGAAGAATCAGGAAGAAGTTCAGATGTTACAAATCCTGTACGACATTGATCTTCACCTTTTGAATCTTCATAATTACGCCATTCTGCACCTTCATCTATAATTTTAGATTGAATTTCTCCACATGTCGTACATACTCTCTCACCTTCATCAATTATAAGATTATGTTGACAACTCATTTTAAGAAAAATTAATTACTAACTTTATTTTTCCGTTTTTTCATTAGGTGAATATGATAAAGATAAATCTATTATTGATCCGTGTTGAGGAAATATTTTAGAAAAATATGGTTCAAATAATTCATGAAATAAAAATTTTAGTTTATTAGTTAATGATTCCATAAATAAAAATACAGCAAAAATATAGAATATACCTGAAATATAATTATCAACTAAAACATCTAATTGTTTACGAACAGGAAATACAGGTGGAGCTAATTCAATTATAAGTCCACTCCAAAATGCTATAATAGACAACAAAGAAATTTCTACAGAAACATCTAAAAGTTTATAAGTCATAGATCTTTTTTCCCATTTTTCATCATATTCATCAAATAAATAATATAAAATGTATGATACAAATACACCTAAAAGAGTATAAAATATTGCTAATAATGAAGCATTCATACTAACATAAAGTTTTTCTTTTGAATTCATATATGGTGGCATTCTTATATTAATCTGTGGATTTTAGAATCATTACACCTCCTCCTATCATAGCAATAGCTAAATAATCATGTAAGTGTAAAACTTCTTTGAAATAAAGAACACCAACTGTAGTTGTTGCCATAACTGATAACCCTGACCAAAGAGCATTCGTAAATGCTAATCCAGATAAGGAAAATGTTTTAACTAACATACCGCCAACGCCTATATAAAATAATACACCAAGAAGAAAATATTTCCAATCTTTTATAGATGTCTTAAAACATGACATCGCACATGTTTCAAGAGCAACAATAATTAATACGTAAAATATTATCTTAAGATACTCCATTGTTTATTCACGCGACATAAAAGCAATAGTAGATGGATCGTAAACTTGTGGACGATAATTTGTTGCTAATATAGGTTTACCTAAATCTCTAGTTTTTACTGGTTTTAACCATGAAATCATTAAATATTTAGTTTCAACTACCCATACCCAATAACCTGCTTTTGAAAATGCAGTAGTAAGATATTCCAAGGCTTCTTTTAATGAAAATAAAGGATAACCAAATACATATGTTGGAACTTCAAATACTATATATGGAGCGTTAGAATTATGTATTGCCTGAGTTCTTATTTTTGCTTGAATTTGTGCTATAACAGGAATCATAGCAGCCATTCTATTTTGTTTTCTTTCTTCTTGTTCATCCCATACGTCACGAGCTTTCAACATCCTTTAATTATATTAAGTAAAGATGGTTTTACATTTCAAAAAACTTGTTTTAAGTGGTGGAGGTATGAAAGGAATTTTACATGTAGGTGCTTTAAATGAATTAGCTAAACATCAAGAACTTAAATTTCCTGATGGTGTTTGGGGATGTTCTATTGGTGCTGTGTTAGGTATTTTAGTTGCATTTGAAAAACCCCTGAAAACAGAACTTCTTATGAAATATATGAAATGGAATACATTATTACCTGAACCAAAATTAAGTAATATAACTGAATCATTTAGTTCAAAAGGATTATTTCCAATGGATAAATTTTCAGAAACCATGAATGATTTTATGAAATCTGAATTTGATATTGATCTTACAACTACAAAAATTGGTGACGCTAAGATGCCTTTATATATAGTAGCTTCAAATATAACTAAAGGTATTCCAACAATATTTACGAAAAATGTTCTTTTAATTGATGCTTTGAGATGTTCTTGTTGTTTACCTTTTATTTTTAAACCACAAGAATTATATGGTCAATTATATGTTGATGGTGGAGTATTTGTTCCTTATTTAAATATGATAGTTCCTGATGGATTACATTTAATTTTAACTAAAAAAGGAGCTAAAAATATTACTCCTGAAAAAATAGATTTATTAAGTCCTATAGATTATTTAAAAACTCTTTATTTAATGTCTGTAGACCATTATAAAAATTTTAATAGACCTGAATATTTTATATTTTTAGATTATCCAAAATTATCTGCAAATTCTAATTTAGACGAGTTTGATATTGAAGATATTTTAAATCATTCTGGAAAATTATTAAAAGACTTTCTCTTCTCCAAGAGCAGAAATTAAGAATGCTCTAAATGAGGCCGTTGATGGTGGTCCTTTCATTTCATAAACCTTTTCAGATGTTTCTAATTTGAATGTAGGATATGCTTTAATTTTATATAATGCTGATTTTCCTTTATCACTTTCAGCATTGATTTCTTCCAAAAATATAGTTTTTCCTCCATACGTATATTTTCGTGTTTTTAATAGTTCTTTCATTGACGACCATGGTTGTTGGGCTTTTTTACAATGAGGACACCATGTTGTATAAAAGAACATAAATGTTGCCTGATTAGGATCTTGGTTATTTTGAATAGGTGGGTCTTCAACAATTAATTTTGATCCTGGCGCTACACCACTAAACATTTTATAGCCAAATACAACTACAACAATTAATATTAAAGGAATAACAATCGTCATAAAATTAAAGCTCTCCATCTTTGCGAAATGTAGGATATAAAACTTTTACTAAAAAACGTTGTTTCTCAAAATAATTTTTATAAATTTGTTCTTGAGTCAAACAAGGGTTTTTTATCAAAGACCATACAATCTCATTGGTTTGTCTTTCAGGTTCATAAGGTTTAGGATTAATTCTATACCATAGTGTGTTTGCTCTTACAATGTTAGACATTACTTATGTTAGGATTGTTATCTATAAATTGAAAAACGGATTACTCCTAAATATATATTTAAGGAGTAATGCGGCATTTAACAGAAGTTCTTCAAGACATGCGTGAAACATTTTCTCATATGTATTTCAAACTAACTCCATCAAATAACGGTCCTGACTTTTCATGGATCCATATCACAAGCGACGACCTAGAGATGAAAATTGAAGTTTGTATTAATTACCAAGAAGAATCCGTCATTGCGTGTCTCGTACAAAATAGCGGATTCGGTCGTAAAGCATTTTCTCTGATTTTAGATACTTTTCTAGACGCTTTTGATGAGTATTAAGGGAATCCTACTAGATGAGCACCAATACCGAAACCTGCACCAGTGCGAGCAGATGAACCTACAGAAGGAGCATATACATCAAGAAGAGCAAAAGTAGCCATCGCCACAAGAGCAATCATACCAATTTCAGACATTTTTAAACCCTTGCCAGGAAGGAGATAGGCAGCAACAGCTACAGCTAAACCTTCAAGGGCATATTTTACAGCACGCGTAACTAAATCTCCAATATCAAGTCCAAGAGCAGAAGTTGTTTTTTGTTCCGGCATTTTATAAACTTACAGATAAATTATTTTTAAATAATAATGAAAAAACATTATAGATGTAGAGTTTTAATTGACTCCGAAGTAGTAAAAAAACATAAAATTTATGAACCATCACAAACAGCATTTTTTATTATGGCACATTTATACGACCCTGATGGGTGGAAAAAACATGGATATACGTTTGAAAACGTTCCTGAAAAAGAAGATATACTTATTAGATTATCTTTACCTGAAACGATTGAGAAAATTTGTGGTTTACCTAAACAACTTTCATGCGCTGAACTTGGAGGAAGATTTGTTTATTTAAATTCTGATAGATGGTTTAAAGGTTCTAAAAAAAGTAAATTATCTTTAGCTGATTATAGACATTATATGGTAAATCATGAAATAGGACATATCCTTGGGTTTGAACATAAAAAATGTCCTTGTGTAGGATGTAAGGTTCCCATAATGGTCCAACAAACTTTAGGTCTTCAAGGATGTAAACCCGACCATGGAAATGTTCGTTAAATCCTACTTTAAGAGAATCATCTATTAATAAACAAATGCCTCGTCAAGAACTACCTAAACTCGAAGATGATGGAACTCCTATTGATTATCTAGAAGAAGACGCGGAAATTCCTAATCAACGTTATTGTATTCTTTCATTTCTTTCACCTGAAAAAGTTATTAAAAGTCGTGAGAATTTCATGAACGAAAAATTTGTAGAGTTTCTTGAATACGATTGGAAAGTTAAAGGAATGGAGCATTTTGTCGCATTCCTTTCCAAAAAATATTCTGTGAAAGTTGATGATCTTTTCAAAGACCTAGAAGAATTCACAAAAGTTCATAATGCTGAAATTAAAAAAACTGATATTCTTGAACAATATCAAGTATTTCTTCTAAAGAATGAAAAAGAACTTGATGCTGAATTCAATGAAAAAGTAAATTTCCGAACAAATGTTCGCGGTGTAAAACTTCGTCGTGTTTTTGCCAATCTTGAAGAAGCTCAACAATTTGCTAAAGTTCTTCAACGTCGTTGTCCTAATGATAATTTGTATGTAGGTAAAGTTGGTATGTGGCTTCCTTGGGACCCTTCTGAACATATGATGCCTGAAGTTGAATATGCTGAAAAAGAACTCAATGAACTTATGCGTAAATATAAGGAGAATGAAGTCAATAAAGAAATCTTCTTTGAAGAAGAAAAAGCCGAGAAAATCAAAGCTCAAAAAGAAGAAAATGAAAAACGTCGTAAACAAGCTCTTGCCGATGCCGGTCAAACTGACCTAAAACAACTTGCCGATACACTTGATACTCCAGTTCATCCTTCCGAAGGTGGTATTCGTGATCTATAAATTTTCTTTAGGATAAATAATGTTAAATTCATCAGATATAACAAGAACAAGAAGATTACAAGTAGCAAATAATGATTTAAGATTTCCAAATAAACCTCATAATTTATCAGCTATACAGCAATTATGTGCTAGAAGAGTCATTGGTGGTGAACCTCCAACAAAAAGTTTACCACTAGATTTAAAATGTTTATTGAGACCAAGAGATGGAGGACAACGAAAAGTTAATAATACTCCAAGAGATAATCCTAGATGTTGTGGAAGAATATAATATTTTGATAATATAAAATGTCCGGTCGTGTTCCTGATTCAAGTGTGAGAACTGCGCAAGTAGCTGCCAATGCGTTTACCAGAGTTCAAGTTGGGTTACTACAAAATGGTCGTAAACCGCATAATATTTTTGCCGCTTTAAGATTTAAATCAGGCCGTTTTATAGGATTGCGTCCTGGTGGTGGTGGTGGTGGTGGTGGTGGTGGTGGTGGTGGTGGTGTTGGTGGTGTTGGTGGTGGTGGAATTCCTCAACAACAATAATTAATTATTTTTTCCTTGTTGTTTTACATGAATCCATGGACTTGAAGATTTCTTTTGAATAGCACCAGGATTATATTCATCTTGTGCTAACATTGACGATGAAAATGGTTTATTATCAATCCATAAAGAATCGCTACACATTCTAAATGATGGATGATCAGATGCTTTATACCAAAAGACCTGATCTTCTAATTTATTTGATTGGACGCCATTACATATGACAAGACATTCAAAATTTTCAGTACATTGATCCATAAATTGACAAAACATTTCAAATGTAGGAAACATTCCTGCATAATTTTCATATATACGACGTCTATTACCTAAAATTGTTTCACGCAAAATAAACACAAAGTCAACGTTTGTTCTTAAATTAGGTGTAATACCTAATGGATATTGCATAGTAATAATAGTCATTAAATCTATATGACGACCGTTCATAAAAACATATCGAGTAGATTCTTCTTTAATCCATGTTGCATCATATAAACAATCATCTAAAATTAAAAACGCTCTTGTATCTATACTTGAATTACCACCACTTTTATTTTTATCTCCATTACGTGCTGTTTTAGCACCTAATTGCCTTTTTATTACACCCATAACTATTTCAGGCTGATATTTATCATGAATTAATTTTGATGGAACCATGTGCTGAAAAAATTCATTCGCAACCTCAGTTCCTGATATAACAGTTCCAATAGGAAATGCAGATTGAGTATTACATAAAATATCACGAACTAAGAATGATTTTCCAGTATCTTTTTTACCAATAATAACTATCATTGGAGATTTTCTTGAATCCATCTCACATCTATCTCTTAAAGTTTCAATATTAAACTTTTTGATTTGAAAGTTCATCTTATTAATAGTGCGTGAATATTTAGATATTTGAATTAACTTATTTTAATAAGAATGTCAAAGAAAAAGCAAGGGACTATTTCTTTAAACGTCCACAAATATACAAATTTAAAATATCTTCAATCTTCTGCTGAATCTTTATGGAATACTACATCTATTCAACCTTTTTTTCCTCCTATCGAAAAATTATTTAAGACTTCTTTATTAGAAAACTTTTCAGAATATGGTATTAAATTTTCATCCGAAATTACAAATATAGTTTCTGAAGATACTATTTCTATTTTAGGTGGTAAAAATATTCAAATTCATAAAAAAATTTCTATGATTCTTAATCCATTTAAATTAATGGAAGGTAGTTATGGAACAAATTTATCTTTGCCTTCTTCATTTGAACAATCTACTTCAGCACATAATAAAATTCAGAATTATAATAATGCAGCTTATATAGGTTCATTAATTTCTGTTGCGTTATCTGTATCAGGATCCCACCACTTTCCTGAAACTTATGGAATTTTTACCGGCTTAAGAAAATCACATACTATTGATATTTCGGATGATTATGAAGATTTATGTGATAGATCATGGTTTTCTCAAAATATGGGTAATACGTTTACTTTAAAATTAAATGACAATATTGAGAATTCGTCTGAATTTAACCACACAAGAAGTATGCGTCCAAGTATTCAATTAGGTGAATCTATAATTATGGATTTCAATGAAGTTGAAGGTATTCAATCTAATTCAGAAATTGCAAATATGAGCCCATTATTTAATGATACAATTAAAGATGATAATGAATCCGATTCTTCATCTGTATCAACTTCTTATATTTTTGAAATAAGATCTTGTGATTCTTCTATTGTATCTGATGAAGAAGAAGATGATGATGGGGAACCTTTTGCTTGGGCATCATTTTCAAATGTTCCAGTCCAAATTACTTTAATGGAAAAATGTAAAGGAACATTTTTTGAATTGATTACATTAAACACAGAAAGTTATAAACATGAAGCATGGTTCGCACAAATTATTCTTGCTTTAGCGTTTGCACAAAGTAAATTTTTATTCGTTCATAATGATTTGCATGCAAATAATGTTATGTATACGGAAACTACAGAAGAGTTTTTCTATTATAATTGTGGAGGAACATTCTTTAAAATTCCTACATATGGATATCTAATTAAAATTATAGATTTTGAAAGAAGTAGTTTTTCATTAAAATTAGTAGGATTAAAAGAACCTAAATTTTTTATGAGCGATCAATTTTCTTTAGATGAAGAAGCAGGAGGACAATATAATTACGAACCTTTTTATAATTCTAAATTTCCTATAATAAAACCTAATTTCTCGTTTGATCTAGTTAGATTAACCACATCCATCTTTTGGGATTTATTTCCTGAAGGTCCTTATAAAGAAAACAATTCTTTGTTATTTAAATTGTTTATGAAATGGTTAACTTTAGATGATGGTTCTTCTATCTTGTTCGGTAAAAATGAACCTAAACATGATAGATTTCATGGTTTTCATCTTTATAAAGCTATTAGTCGTTTATGTAATAATGCTATTCCTCGTAAAGAAATTATGGAATTTAAAGAATTATTTAGTATAACAGAAATCCCTGTTGATAAAAAGGCTCTTTTGATTGATTTTTAATATCATTATTAAATTATAAAAGATGTTTGGGGGTTATTTTGGTGGTAATACTCCTCCTATGGCTCCTTCTCCTGGGGCTGCTGCTCCTCCTGGGGCTCTTCCTCCTATGGCTGCTCCTCCTCCTGGGACTGCTTCTCCTGATGATCCTTTCTCCAGCTTCCGTTCTTCTCTTTCTTCTGTGGCTGCTCCTCCTCCTGGGGCTCTTCCTCCTCCTGGGGCTCCTCTTTTTTCTCTTCCTCCTGGGGCTCCTCCTCCTGGGGCTGCTGCTCCTGTGGCTGCTCCTCCTCCTGGGGCTCTTCCTCCTGGGGCTGCTCCTCCTCCTCCTGAGGCTGGTGGCGCAGGCGTTAAAAGAAGAAAAAGGACAAAAAAACGTGGTGGTAAAAAAAGACAAAAGAGGACAAAAAAGCATTAAAATGTAGGAACGCCTACAAACATATCTTGTGTTTCAGAAACAATAGCTTGTAAAGGTTTTGTTAAGTCGGGTATGTTTTCACCAGAAGTAGCAAATACTACTCCTGCTGTTATAATTCCACCAAATACAGATAATTTACTTGCTTGTGTCCAATCAATAGGTTCACTCTTAGATTTACGATCAAGAGTATATAAAATAA